>PJUA01000066.1_pt1 | contig 121960 bp, 115 predicted proteins | sample 1512151 | NCBI WGS metagenome assembly PJUA01 (sample SAMN08177678, study PRJNA422409) | Soil metagenome, whole genome shotgun sequencing project. | isolation source: Soil enriched on filter paper: beechwood xylan treatment | place: USA: Madison | collected 2015-01-15 | reverse complement strand
CGAGCGCACCCCCGGCGACCTGTGCGCCAACACGCTCGTCACCAGCGGCGCCATGACCAAGCGCGTCGACCGCCTCGCCGCCGCGGGCCTCGTCACCCGCCGCGTCTCCGAGCGCGACGCGCGCGAGCGCGTCATCGCCCTCACGCCGCACGGGATGGACGTCATCGACGCCGCGTTCACCGACCACATGGCGAACGAGCGCCGCCTCCTCGACGCCCTCGACCCGGCCGACGCCGAGCACCTCGAGCACCTCCTGCGCCGCTGGCTCGCCCTGTTCGAGGAGCCGACGGACGCCGGCTGAAGCCGGGCGCCCGAAGCTCCCCAGCCGCCGGGCCGGGATCCCGGGTGGGGCGAGACGGCGAGCCCCGCGAGACGGTCGCCACCGCGGGCGCGAGGGTTGGTAGCCTGTCCGCGTCGCGACTGGCGCAGCGGGTGGGTCACCACCGGGGAGCGACGCAGCAGCAGACTTCGGGTCGGACGCCTGGGCCCACGGTCACCACACGGAGAGAGTGTGTGCGTGCCCGTCCGCGTGCCGGTGCACATCCCCTCCGCACCCGATGATCCGTCCGCTGATGCCCCAGGGAGTCGCCCGATGAGCGCCGACAACACCCCGATCCTCGACCAGAACATCTCCGAGCTCGACCCGGAGATCGCGGCCGTCCTCGACGGCGAGCTGGCCCGCCAGCAGAGCACGCTCGAGATGATCGCGTCCGAGAACTTCGTGCCCCGCGCGGTCCTGCAGGCGCAGGGCTCCGTGCTGACCAACAAGTACGCCGAGGGCTACCCGGGCCGCCGGTACTACGGCGGCTGCGAGCAGGTCGACATCGCGGAGACGATCGCGATCGACCGTGCGAAGGCCCTGTTCGGCGCCGAGCACGCCAACGTCCAGCCGCACTCCGGCGCCACCGCCAACGCCGCGGTGCTGCACGCCCTCATCAACGCGGGCGACAAGATCCTCGGCCTCGAGCTCGCGCACGGCGGCCACCTCACGCACGGCATGAAGATCAACTTCTCCGGCAAGCTCTACGACGTCGCCGCGTACGGCGTGGACCCGCAGACGTTCCGCATCGAGCCGGAGGCCATCCGCGCCGCCGCGCTCGAGCACCGCCCCGACGTCATCATCGGCGGCTGGTCCGCCTACCCGCGGCACCTCGACTTCGCCGCGATGCGGGAGATCGCCGACGAGGTCGGCGCGAAGCTCTGGGTCGACATGGCGCACTTCGCGGGCCTCGTCGCCGCGGGCCTGCACCCGTCGCCCGTGCCGCACGCCGACGTCGTGTCGTCCACGGTGCACAAGACGATCGGCGGCCCCCGCTCGGGCTTCATCCTCAGCAAGGCCGAGTACGCCAAGAAGATCGACTCCGCGGTGTTCCCGGGCCAGCAGGGCGGCCCGCTCATGCACGTCATCGCCGCGAAGGCCGTGTCGTTCAAGGTCGCCGGCACCGACGACTTCAAGGACCGCCAGCAGCGCACCATCGACGGCGCCCGCATCATCGCGGACCGCCTCACGGCCGCCGACGTCGCGAACGCGGGCGTCAGCGTCCTCACGGGCGGCACCGACGTGCACCTCGTGCTCGTCGACCTGCGCCACTCCGACCTCGACGGCCAGCAGGCGGAGGACCTCCTGCACGCCGCCGGCATCACCGTGAACCGCAACGCCGTCCCGTTCGACCCGCGCCCCCCGCGCGTCACGTCGGGCCTGCGCATCGGCACGCCCGCGCTCGCGACCCGCGGCTTCGGCGACGCCGAGTTCACCGAGGTCGCCGACATCATCGCGACCGCGCTCGTCGGCGGTGCCGCGACGGACGTCGAGGCGCTGCGGGCCCGCGTGGCCAAGCTCGCCGAGGCGTTCCCGCTGTACGCCGGCCTGCAGCAGTACTGAGGCGGCCGGCGATGACGGCACAGCTCCTCGACGGCAAGGCCACGGCGGCGACGATCAAGGCCGAGCTCACCGAGCGGGTCGCGGCGCTCGCGGCCCGCGGGATCGCGCCCGGGCTCGGCACGCTGCTCGTCGGCGACGACCCCGGCTCGCGCTGGTACGTCGAGGGCAAGCACCGCGACTGCGCCGAGGTCGGCATCGCCTCGATCCGCGAGGACCTGCCGGCCGACGCCACGCAGGAGGACATCGAGGCGGCGGTCCGGCGGCTCAACGAGGACCCGGCCTGCACCGGGTTCATCGTGCAGCTGCCGCTGCCGAAGGGCATCGACACCAACCGGGTGCTCGAGCTCGTCGACCCCGACAAGGACGCCGACGGCCTGCACCCGACCAACCTCGGGCGGCTCGTCCTGCGGGTCAACGAGCCCGTCACGAGCCCGCTGCCGTGCACCCCGCGCGGCATCATCGACCTGCTGCTGCGGCACGGCGTCGACCTGCGCGGCGCGGACGTCGTCGTCGTGGGCCGAGGGGTGACCGTGGGCCGCTCGATCGGCCTGCTGCTCACGCGGCGGGAGATCAACGCCACCGTCACGCTCACCCACACGGGCACCGAGGACCTCGCCGAGCACACCCGCAACGCCGACGTCATCGTCGCCGCCGCGGGCGTGCCGGGGATCATCACGGCCGACATCGTCAAGCCCGGCGCGGTCGTCGTCGACGTCGGCGTCTCCCGCGCGACCGACCCGGAGACCGGCAAGAGCCGCGTCGTCGGCGACGTCGACCCGGGCGTCCACGAGATCGCGTCGTGGGTGTCGCCCAACCCGGGCGGCGTCGGCCCGATGACGCGCGCGATGCTGCTGAGCAACGTCGTGGACACCGCGGAGCGCCTCGCCGGCTGACCTCCCCGCGTGCCGTGCACGACCCGGCCCCGGTACCCCGATGAGTGCGGGTACCGGGGCCGGTCTGCCGGGAGGAGAGTGGTCGACGTCCCGATCGACCCACCGACGCCCGGGAGGACCCGTCATGGGCATCATCCAGCCGCACCTCTGGTACCACGACAACGCCGTCGAGGCAGCCGAGTTCTACGTCTCGATCTTCCCCAACTCGAAGATCACCAACGTCGTGCACGCCCCCGCCGACATGCCGGGCGTCAAGGCCGGCGACCCGTTCGTCGTCGAGTTCGTCCTCGACGGCATGCCCGTCACGGCGATCGCCGCGGGGGACTCGCTGACGCTCAACGCCGCGTTCTCGTTCCTCGTCGACGTCGAGGACCAGGAGACGCTCGACCGGTACTGGGACGCGCTGCTCGCCGGTGGCGGCGAGGAGGTCGCGTGCGGCTGGCTCACCGACCGCTTCGGCCTGTCCTGGCAGGTCGTGCCGCGCCAGCTCGCGACCTGGACGATGTCGCCCGACGCCGACCCCGCGGGCGCCGCGCGCGCGACGCAGGTGATGCTCACGCAGAAGAAGCTCGACATCGCCGCCCTGGAGGCCGCCTACCGCGGGGAGTGAGCGGCACCGCCCGACGGGCCCGGCCGGGTGGTCGGGCCTGTCGGTGGGGTGGGGTTGGATGGTCCGGTGCTCACGATCGCCACCGTCAACGTCAACGGCATCCGCGCGGCCTACAAGCGCGGCATGGGGACCTGGCTGGAGACCCGCAAGCCCGACGTCCTGCTGCTGCAGGAGGTCCGCGCCTCCGACGAGATCCTCGCCGACCACCTCGCGGCCGACGGCTGGCACCTCGCGCACGAGGCGTCGGAGACCAAGGGCCGTGCGGGCGTTGCGATCGCGTCGCGGCTGCCGATGGACGCGGTGCGGATCGGCATGCGGACCGGCGTCACGGGCGACACCGGCCGCTGGGTCGAGGCCGACCTCGCGGTCCCGTCGCACGACGGTGCGCCCGCCCGCAAGGTCACCGTCGTCTCGACCTATATCCACTCCGGCACGGTCGGGACGCCGTCGATGGATGAGAAGTACGCCTTCCTCGACCACGTGACGTCCCGGCTGGGCGACCTGTCGCGCGACGGCGGCTCCGCGGTCGTCGCGGGCGACCTCAACATCGCGCACCGCGAGGCCGACATCAAGAACTGGAAGGGCAACCTCAAGGCGGCGGGCTTCCTGCCGCGTGAGCGCGCCTACCTGGACCGCTGGTTCGACGACCTCGGCTGGCGCGACCTGGGCCGCGAGCTCGGCGGGGAGGGCCCCGGGCCGTTCACGTGGTGGTCGTGGCGCGGGCAGGCGTTCGACAACGACGCGGGGTGGCGCATCGACTACCAGCTCGCCACGCCGGAGCTCGCCGACGCGGCGGTCACCGCGACCGTCGACCGTGCGGCGACGTACGCGGAGCGGTTCTCCGACCACGCCCCCGTCGTCGTCGAGTACGACCTGTGACCTGACGGTCGGGGAGGTCGCCGCCCGGTCAGGCGGTGGTCTCGACGCTCTCCGGTCGGGGCAGGTCGCGCATCCGCAGCAGGGGCGAGAACACGACGGGCAGGGTCGACAGCAGCGCGCCGCCCGCGCACACCCACAGGGTCGGGACGACGCCCAGGCTCGTCCCCAGCCAGCCGCCGAGCACGCCGCCCAGCGGCATGGTGCCCCAGACGAAGAACCGCACCGACGCGTTCATCCGCCCCAGCAGCGCGGGCGGGCACAGGCGCTGCCGGAAGCTCACCTGCGCGACGTTGTAGACGACGACGGAGAAGCTGAACAGCAGCCCCCCGGCGATGAGGACCGCGACCGGCGGGACGTCGAGGACGACCGCGAGCGGCGGGAGCGCGGCTGCGGGCACGAACAGCATCGCGGACAGCGGGATGATCCGGCCCTCGCCGACCAGGCGCGCCAGACGGTCGGCGGCGACGGCGCCGACGAGCCCGCCGATGGCCCCCGCCGACAGCACGGTGCCGAACGCGACGGTGTCGAGCCCGAGGATGCGCAGCGCGTAGATCGCGCTGAGCGAGCCGGCGGCGGTGCCGAACAGGTTCCCGATCCCGGTGCACGCGACGATCCGGCGCAGCAGCGGCTGGTGGACGACGAAGCGCAGGCCCTCGGCGATCTCGACGCGCAGCGGACGGCGGGTCTCGGGCGCGGGCGGCTGCTCGCGGTGCCGGATCCGGCCGACGGCGAACGCGGACACGACGTAGGTGACGGCGTTGATCGCGATGAGCAGCGGCGCCGTGACGACCCGCAGCAGCGCGCCCGCGACGGCGGGGGCGACGACCTGGGCCACCGACTGCGTGGACTGCAGCTTGGAGTTGCCCTCGACGATGTGGTCGAGGCCGACGAGCCACGGCACGTAGCTCTGGTGGGCGACGTCGAAGAACGTCGAGCACACGCTGATGACGAGCGCGGCGCCGATGAGCAGCGGCATCGACGCGTGCCCGGTGAGCGCGGCGGCGACGACGACGGCGAGCACGAGGCCGCGCACGAGGTCGGCGGTGATGAGGACGTTCCGCTTGCGCATGCGGTCCACCCATGCGCCGGCGGGCAGGCCGATGACGAGGAACGCGAGCGACTCGGCGGCGCTGAGGATGCCCATCTCCCACTCGGTGGCGGCGAGGTGGTCGACGGCGAGCACGGGGAGCGCGATGACGGTGAGCTGGGCACCGAGCTGGCCGAGCGCGTCGCCGCCCCACAGGCGCCGGAAGTCGGCGTGGTGGATCAGCGAGCGGCGGGGCGCCGGGGACGCGGCCGGTGCGGGCGGGGTCGCGGCGTCGGCGGGCGGCTCGGTGGAGGCCTGCGCCGGGGGTGGGGTGGTGCTCACGGGCACCAGGGTGGCGGCACTGATTGGGAAAAGTCAATCAGTATGCGAGAGTGGGGACATGACGGGATCCACCGCGGACGAGCGGAGCACCGCCGAGCGCGACGCCGACGCCCGGGCGCTCGCGAGCACGCTCCGCATGCGCATCCTGCGCCTGTGCCTCGACGAGTCGCTCACCAACCGCGAGATCGCCGCGCGCCTGGACCGGAACCCGGCCACCGTCCTGCACCACGTCCGCACGCTGGTCGACCGCGGCTTCCTCGCCGCCGAGCCGGTGCGCCGGGGGACCCGGGGCTCGCGCGAGGTCCCGTACCGCGCGACGCGGCGCTCGTGGTCGGTGCGCGACGTGACGGGTGTCGCCCGGACGCTCATCGACACGTTCGTCGAGGAGGTCGGTCTGGTCGACCCCGAGACGGTCCTCGTGACCCGGCTGGGCCTGCGGCTGGACGAGGCCGGGCACGCGGAGCTCGTCGGCCGCCTGCACGCCCTGGCCGAGGAGTTCGCCGCACGCCCGTCGACCCCCGGCGGCACGCCGTACTCCCTGTTCGTCGCCCTGCACGAGGACGCCTCCCGCGCGGCCGCCGCGGCGCCTGACGCCGAGGACGCCTCCCGTGCGGCAGCCCGGGCGTCCGACGCCGACGACGCGGCGGCGACGCGCGTCGGGACGTGAACCTGCGAGTTGGAGCCCGCCGGTCGGACCTCGCCGGTCAGACCCCGCCGGTCAGACCCCGCCGCGCAGCGCCGACACGGGCTCGACCGACGCGGCCTTGAGTGCGGGGTAGAGCCCGGCGAGCAGGCCGATCAGACCACCGGTGAGCGCGGCCGCGCCGACCATCCGCAGGTCGAGGATCGGCGTCCACGACTGGGCGGCGCTGACCCCCACGACGGCGGCGACGCCGAGCGCGGCCCCGACGAGCCCGCCGAGCAGCCCGACGATGACCGACTCGACCATGAACTGGGCGGCGATGTCCCGCCGCGTCGCGCCGAGCGCCCGCCGCAGACCGATCTCGCCGACGCGCTCGAGGACGGACAGCAGCGTGACGTTCGCGATGCCGACGCCGCCGATGAGCAGGGCCACGCCGCCGAGCGCCAGGAAGATCGTGCTGATGTCGGCCTGGACGCTCTCGCGGACCTCGGACGTCCCGGCCGGTGCGCGGACGTCGATCGTCTCGGGGGAGTTCGGGGCGAGCGCGACGGGCAGCTGCTCGGCGACGACCGGTCCCGCGCCGACGCGCAGGTGCAGGTGGAGCTCCTGCGGTGCCGCGAGGTCGAAGTCGGCGCGCGCGGTGCCGTTGGGCAGGACGACGGCGCCGAGGACGTCGGACCGCCTCTTGAGCCCGTCGACGATCCCGACGACCTGGTAGGCGGTCTCGCCGATGAAGATCGACGGCTGCCGGTCGACGCGGGTCACGCCGAGCCGGCGGGCGGCGTCGACGCCGAGCACGACGACACGGTCGCCCCGCTGGTCGTGTCCGGAGTCGAACCAGCGGCCCTGCACGACGTGCCCCTGCACGGCGTCGAGCGAGCCCGCCGACGCCGCGATCACGTCGGGCGCGGCGCTGCGCGCGGCCGACGGGTCGTGCACGGGCACGGCGGAGATCTCGGCGTCGTCGATGTCGACCGCGGTGAACGTGCCGGCGGAGTCGACCCCGGCGATCCGGCTCGCGCGGTCGGCGGCGTCCCACGGCAGGGCCCCGGTGGCGCGCTCGCTGCCGTCCCACCCGCGCGACGTGGCGGGCTTCGCGACGGCCTGGGTCGCCGCGACGGCGTCGAACTGCTTGTTGATCTGCCCGGCGGCGGTCTGCGCGAGACCGACGGTGACGACGACGGACGCGATGCCGAGCACCGTGCCGAGGATGGTGAGGACGAGCCGGCCGGGTCGCGCCCCGATGCCCGCGGTGGCCTCGGCGAGCAGGTCACGCAGACCGAACCGGTCGGCGCGGGCCACGGGCCGGGTGAGGGTCCTCATGCGATCTCCTGCAGGCGGCCGTCGGCGATGCGCACGCGGCGCTCGGCGCGGACCGAGACGTCGGCGTCGTGCGTGATGACGAGCAGCGTGAGGCCGTCGCGGTGCAGCTCGTCGAACAGCTCGAGGACGCTGCTGGTGCTCTCCGAGTCGAGGTTGCCGGTGGGCTCGTCCGCGAGCAGGAGCCGGGGCTGGGCGACGACGGCCCGGGCGACGGCGGCGCGCTGCCGTTCGCCGCCGGAGAGCACGGTCGGCAGGAACCCGACGCGGTGCGCGAGGCCGACGCGTTCGAGCGCGGCCATGGCGCGGTCGTGACGCTGCGCCCGCGGCACCCCGCTGTAGAGCGTCGCGAGCAGCACGTTCTCGAGCACCGTGCGGTGCGGCATCAGGTGGAACGACTGGAAGACGAACCCGATGTGCCCGGCCCGCAGCGCCGCGCGACGCCCCTCGGGGATGCCGGCCGTGGGGACGCCGTCCAGCAGGTACTCGCCGGCCGTCGGGCGGTCGAGCAGCCCGAGCAGGTTGAGCAGGCTCGACTTGCCCGAGCCCGAGGGCCCGATGATCGACACGTACTCGCCGGCCTCGACGAGCAGGTCGGTGGGGTGCAGCGCGTGCACGGGCGGGTCGGCGGGGAACACCCGCTCGACGGCCCGCAGCTCGATGACGGGCGACGGCTCCTCGACCTGCTCGACGGTGCCGAGCAGGTCGAGGACCGTCACGCGTCCTCCGCGGTCGCGGTCTCGTCGTCCTCGGGGCGTTCCTCGCTCACGCCCACGACGACGAGCGCGCCCGCCTCGAGCGGCTCCTGCGCGGACGCGATCTCGACGTACCCGTCGGCCGCGAGGCCGGTGGTCACGGTGACGAGGCGCGACGCCTTGCCGCCCTCGCCGGCGACCTCGACCCGGGACTCGCCGCCCGGTCCGGCGGTGAGCGCGGCGAGCGGGACCGCGAGGACCTCGCCCTCGGTCGAGCTCACGGGCACCCGGATGCGCAGGTTCGCGCCCTGGATGCGGGCGAGCTGCTCGGGCGTGAGGTCGCCGAGCGCGAACACGACGGCGCGCCGGTCGCTCGGCGGCTCGGACCCGGTGTCGCCGGTGCCCGTGTCGCCCTCCTGACCCTCGGTCCCGTCCGTCGTGCCGTCGGTCTTCCCGGCGGTGTCGAGCGCACCCACGGACGCCACGGTCACGGGGATCTCGAGGTCGTCGAACGTCGCCGTCCCGGCGGTGCCCGCGGCGAGCAGCTCGGCGTCCGCGCGCGACGCGGTCGCGGTGACCTGGACGGTCGCGCCCGAGACCTGCATGAACACGCCGGTCACCGTGCCGCCGCGCTTGACGTCGACCGAGTCGACGCGGCGGGGCAGGGACGGCACGAACACGACCTCGCTGGCGGGCAGCGGGGTGAGCACGGCGGCCTCGGCGGTCGCGAGCTGCTCGCGCGCGGCGGTGAGGGCCTGCTGCGCGGACTTGAGCGAGGCGTTCTGCCCGGACACGTCCGCCCGCGCGTCGGCCTCGGACCGGGCCGCGACGGCCTGGTCGAGCTCGCCCTGCGCGGCGACGACGTCTGCCTGGCTGCACGGCTCCTCGGGGGTCGCCTCGGTGCACCGCGACTGGGCCTCGGCGAGCCGTGCCCGGGCGACGTTCACGGCGGCGTCCAGACCCACGACGACCGACGGCAGCGGGCCCGCCGACGCCGTCGTGAGCTCGCGCTGCGCCGCACCGACACCGTCCTGGGCCGCCCGGACCGCCTCACGCGCGCTCGTCAGGGCGGTCTGCAGCTCCTCGCCGGCGGTGGGGGGCTCGTAGCCGACCCGCTGGTAGAGGGCGCGCACGCCGGCGGCGGTGCGGGCGTCGTACGTGGACGACGCGGCGTCGCCGACGCCGATGCCGAGCGCGACGAGCGCCTGCTTGAGCTGCAGGACGTCGGGGCCGGACACCCCGGCACGCAGCGAGCGGTACGTCGGCAGCTCGCCGGGCAGCACGATGACGGGACGGCCGACGATCTCGAGCGCGACCGACGCGACGTCGACCGACGCCCCGACCTCGGGCACCTGCCCGGTCACGACGGCGGTGTTGCCGAGGTCCGCGGTCTCGACGCGCAGCCCGACGGGGTCCTCGTAGCCGACGTCGCCGCGCAGCACGACCTCGTTCGCGATGACGCGCTTCTCGACGGGCACCGTGATCGGGCCGGCGACGGGCGGCGCGGCGTCGGCGGCCGCCTTTCCGGGGGAGACCAGCAGTCGGCTCAGGCCGAGCCCGACCGCCAGGCTGACGACGGCCACCACGACGAGCACGACGACCGTGCGCCGTCCTCCCTGCGCGACGGTGCTCACCGGCGCTCCTCTCCGTGCCCTGCGGACGTCACTTGTCGGCTGCCTTCGCGACCATCGCCTCGAGCTCGTCCTTGTGCGCGTCGATGAACTCCTGCTCCTTGTCGAACTGCACCTCGAGCTGGACCTGCGTGTACCTGGTCTCGATCTGGCAGGTGCGGTCCGCGACGGCGGTCGTGAGCTCCTTCTCCTTGAGCTCGGCGATCGCCGCGGCGTCCTGCGTGCCGTCCTCGGCGAACGGGATGGCGCCGTGCGCCTCGTAGATGCTGTTCTGCGCGGCCTGCGGGTCCTCGAAGTCGAGGCCCTCGTCGGCCATGCACTGCGACCACGCCTTGCCGACGGCGACGAGGCGCTCGTCGCTCGCGGTGTCCGTGTTGTAGATCTCGCTGAGCTCGTCCATGAGGTCCTTGTAGGCCGGGTCGCCCCAGACCTGGCCCTCCTCGTAGACCTCGTGCTGCGCCTTGCCCTGGCAGCCCGCCTGGGTCCAGTCGTACTCGACGACCTCTTCCTCCTCGCCGGTGCTCTCCTGCGGCTCGCCGTACAGGGCCGCGTAGTACGCCTGCTGCTCGCCCTCGCTCATGGTCGCGACGTAGTCGGCGTTCGGGTCGACCCACTCCTCGGCGGACTGGCCCTGCGACATCTCCTCGCCGGTCGTCGCGCCGTACCCGTACTGCTCGGCGAACTCGAGCGAGTCCCAGTCGGGCATGCCGTCGTCGGCGGGCTCGGCGAACATCGCGGACACGTCCTGCGGGCGGTACTCGAAGCCCTGCTCCTGCATGCAGGCGGCGGTGACCTCCTCCGCGCGGCGGGCCTGCTCCTGGCTCTCGGCCTCGTCGGGCTGGCCGCCGAGCTGCTCGAAGTAGACCGAGAGGGGGCTGTCCTCGTAGGTCAGGGTCTTGTTGCCGCTGGGAGCGTTCCCGCCGGAGGTGCACGCGGTGAGCAGCACGACGACGGTGCAACCGGCCAGGACGGTGGGGGCGAGGGGCGTTCTCATCGGTCGTGCCCTTTCGGCGCGCGCACCGGTCGGTGCGTCATGGGAGGTGTCACTCGTGTCGCGGGGACCATACCGCTGCCGACCTGCTGGAAAGATCCACCTGGGGTCGGACAACGCATCCGCCGCGAGGACCGTCCGGACCTCGACGGGCGTCGTCCGTCGGGTGGGGCGGGCGCCGCGGCGCTGTCAATAACGGATCGCGTCGATCACCCGGACCCGGACGGCGAACGTGGCGGGGATGAGCCCGGCGAGCGCGCCGACGGCCGTCGCCGCGGCCATCCCGACGAGCGCCGCGGAGAACGGGAACGGCGGCATGTCCTGGATCCCGCCACCAAACACGCGTTCCACGGGGATGTTCTTGACGATCGCGACCGCCACCACGACGCCCACGAGCCCTGCGACGACCGTCGCGACGACGGACTCGAGCATGACGCCGAAGAACACCCGGCTCGACGTCGCGCCGAACGACCGGCGGATGCCGATCTCCCGGATGCGGTACCGGACGGTCACGAGCGCGATGTTGACCAGCCCGAGCCCGCCGAGCAGCAGCGCGAACCCGCCGACTCCCAGCCCGACCCAGCGGGCGGCGCCGTCGATGGCCCCCTGGTCGTAGTCGTTGTCCCACGACTGCACGTCCCAGCCGGGCATCGACGCCTTGACGTCGCGCCGGATCTGCTCCTGCAGCGCGCGGTGCTCGCCGGGCGGCACCCAGACGAGGAGCGACGGTGCCGGCTGGTTCATCATCATCCCGAAGTCCGCGCCGGTGGACGTCGCCCCCGCGAGCCAGTGCTGGTACTGGTCGTACAGGACGAAGGCGGTGGGCGGCACGTCGGTCCAGTCGTCCGCGGTCACGCCGACGATCGTCGCGGTGACGGGCGCGGCGCCGCCGACCTCGACCGTCGGGTGCGTCGACAGGTCGCGTACCCCGAGCGTGCGCAGGAAGGCCTCGTTGACGACGAGCGTCGGCGCGTACGCCTGCTCGTCCGCCTCGGTGAACCAGCGCCCGTCGACCGGCACGACGCGGCGCAGCGTCGAGTACTCGGCGTCGACGGCCTGCGCCGTGACGGACCGCGTGCCGTCGGGGAAGCGGGCGTCGACCATGACGGAGCGGCTGCGGCTGGCGTACTCGATGCCGTACCGCTCGAGCGCGCTCGTGTACTGCGCGTCGAGCGTCGCGGGGTCGCCCTCGGGGTTCTCGGTCATGGGCCACGCGTCGAACGTGACGGTGACGCTGCGGCCGTTCTGCCGCTCGTTCTGCTCGGCGTACGCCTGCTGCATCATGGCGATCGCCGCGGTGACGCCCGTGATGGCGGTGACGGCGCACGCGACGCCGATGAGGGCGAGCAGCACGCGCAGCTTGTGGATGCGCAGCTCGTCCCACGCCTCGACGAGCGCCCCGACGACCCCGGTCACGCGGGCACCTCCTGGAGGGGCTCGTCGGCCTCGCCCGTGGGCAGCAGCCGTCGCTCGACGGCGGCCGAGCGGTCCGCGACCTGCGTCGGGACGTCGCCGACCCAGTGCGACGCGGTGTCGAGCGTGATGGGCACGAGCGTGCCCTCGGTCAGGCGGTACTGCCGCTCGGCCCGGGCGGCGACGGCGAGGTCGTGCGTGATGGTGACGAGCGCGGCGCCGGTCTGCGACGCGATCTCGTCGAGCAGGTCCATCACCTCGCCGCCGGTCTCGACGTCGAGGGCGCCGGTCGGCTCGTCGGCCAGGATGACGCGCGGCCCCCGGACCAGCGCCCGCGCGATCGCGACGCGCTGCTGCTCGCCGCCGGACAGCTTCTCCGGCATCGTGTCGAGCCGGTCGCCGAGGCCGACGCGCTCGAGCATCTGGGCCGCGAGGCGGGTGCGCCCCCAGAACTGCCGCCCGCGCGCGTAGAGCAGGGGAGCGGTGACGTTCTCCAGGGCGGTGCGGCCGGGCAGCAGGTTGAACTGCTGGAACACGAAGCCGAAGTCGCGGCCGCGCCGCACGGTCCGCGTGCGGTTCGAGAGCTTCTGGACGGGCGTGCCCTCCAGCAGGTACGCGCCGGTGGTCGGTGCGTCGAGCAGCCCGAGGATGTTGAGCAGCGTCGACTTGCCGGTGCCGGACCGGCCGACGATCGCGACGTGCTCGCCGGCGTCGACGGCGAGGGTCACGCCGCGCAGGATGTGCAGGACCGTGTCGTCGGGCAGCCGGACGGAGCGCGTGACGTCGGTCAGCTCGAGGAGGCTCATCCGCCGCACACCGCCGGGTCGTACTGCGAGGGGTCGGTGCAGTCGACGTCGCCCTTGGCGCCGCCGGGGACCGGGATGAACTCCAGGACCGTGTCGCCGACGGCGAGGCCCTCGGTGACCTGCACGGTCCGGCCGTCGGTGAGGCCGAGCGTCACGGCCCGCTGCTCGGGCTCGGCGCCCTCGTCGGCGACGACCCAGACGTTGCCGCTCTGGACGGTGCCCTGGACGGCGGTCACGGGCACGACGACGGCGTCCTTCGCCTCGCCGTTGACGACCTCGAGCGTCGCGCCGAGCCCGGCGAACGCGGTGACGCCGGCGGGCACGCTGCACGTGAGGGTGCCGGACGTGGGGGCGACGGCGGTGTCGTCGGGCTGCTGGCCGCCGCTCGTCGTGGCGCCGACGCGCAGCCCGGCGCACTCGAACGGGGCGGGTCCGCCGTTGAGCGTGACCTGCGCGGTCGTCGGCGCACCGACGAGGCGGTACTGCTGCTCGGGGGTCAGCGTCCCGCTCACCGAGAGCGTGCCCGGGCTGACTTTGCCGACCTCGTCGCCGACCGAGACGACCTGGTCCTTGAGCGTCGGCATCGCGAGGGTGCCCGCGACGGGCGCCTTGACGACCTCGACCGTGACCTTCGGCTTGCGCTCGGTGGTCTTCTGCTCGCCGGTCGTGGGGTCGGTCGTGACGAGCGGGTCCTGCGGCGTCTCCTGGCGGATCTCCAGCAGGGGGGTGCCGGCCTGCACGGCGGAGCCGTCCGGTGCGAGCACCTTGGAGACGGTGCCCGCGAGGGTCGCCCGGACGACGAGGGCCGGGTCGGCGACGACCGAGCCCTGCACGGTGACGGCGTTGGTGATGGTCCCGGTCGCCGCCTGGACGGTCGGCTCGGCGACGGAGCCCGTCGGCGTGAGCGCGTCGGTCGCGGGCTCGAGCTGTGCGCCCGCGAACGCGAGCTTGACGAGCGCGGCGGCGATGACGGCCCACAGCAGCAGGCGGATGGTCGGGAAGATGATCCGGCGGGTGACGCCCACGGGCGGACTCCTCGCGTGCAGGTGGTTCGGGCGGACGGCACGGTAGCGACGCGCACCCCGCGGGTGGATCCACCTGCGGGACGACAACGGTGTTATTCCGCGGCGAACACTACTGCGCGTCACGCATTAGTGCCAGGACCTTCGTCGTCGGCCCGTCGGGACCGGTCAGCCGGTGGTCGCCCAGCGCTCCACGAGCGCGTCGAGCTCCGCCTGGTGCGCGTCCACGAACCGCTGGTCGTGCGCGGCGCGCGCGGCGTCCACGGCGGCCGCGTACCCCGTCGACTCCTGGCACGTGCGGTCGGCGACCGCCACGGCGAGCTCCAGCGCGCGCAGCTCGGCCTTCGCCGTCCCGGCGCGCTGGGCGTCGCGGACGAGGTCCTGCGCGGCGTCCGGCGTCGCCGCCGGGTGCCCCGCGGCGGCCACGCACCCGGCCCACTCCGCGAGCGCCTGCGCGACCGCCGGGTCGGACGCGGCGTCGAACGGCTCGGCGTCGTACGCCTCCCGCAGCGCCAGGTACCCGGCGTCGTCGCCCGGGAGCGCGGCCGCGGCGAGCTGGTGCTCGGCCTGCCCGCGGCAGCCCTGCTGCTGCCAGCCGCCCGTGGAGGCCGCGCCCGCACCGCGGTGCGCGATGGTCCAGGCGGCACGCTCGGCGTCCGACATCCGGTTGAGCGTCGCCACGTTCGGGTCGGTGCCGGCCGTGCCGCCGCCGGCCGCGCTGACCGCCTCGGCGAGCGTCGTGATCCCGTAGCCGTGCTCACGGGCCCAGGCGAGCGTGCCGGAGCCGGGCAGGGCGTCGGCCGACGTCGGCAGGTAGGGGACGGGCTCGTACGTGAAGCCCTCCTCCGTCATGCAGCGGGCGACGAGGCGCTCGAGGGTCTCGTGCCGCTGCCGGTCGGCGTCCCCGAGCGTGCCGATCTGCGACCAGTAGGCGTCGAGCGGGCTCGACGACGCGGCCTGCTCGGCCTCCTGCCCGGCGGGGACCTCGTCGCCGCCACCGGGCGCACCGGCGCAGGCCGCCGCGGTCACGGCGAGGACGAGCGCCACCGCGGCGGGACGCAGGGCACGGAAAACGGATGATTGCGGCATATGAGGCACGGGGCGGCAGCGTAGGTCATTTTTCACCCGCTCGGGTGCACCGTCCGGTTCACCCGTTCGGCGCAGCGCGCAGGCGTGCCCGGTGCGTTGCAGCGCGCTGTCGTGCCCGGTGCGCGGCGCGGCGCACGGTCGTGCCCGTGCGCCGCGCCGTCGTCAGGACGCGGGTGCCGCCGGCGGTGCCAGGACGAACGCCGGCGCGCGCAGCCCGGCTGCCGCGAAGGCGTCCGCGACCGCGGAGGCGACCGCGTCGACCTCGTCGGCCCTGACCAGCGCGATCGCCGAGCCGCCGAAGCCGCCGCCGGTCATCCGGGCCCCGAGCGCGCCCGCGGCGCGCGCCGCGTCGACGACCAGGTCGAGCTCGCGGCAGGACACCTCGTAGTCGTCGCGCAGCGACGCGTGCGACGCGTCCATGAGCGGCCCGACCGCCTCGACGTCGCCCGCGTCGAGGCGTGCGACGAACTGCTCGACGCGCTCGATCTCCCGCACGACGTGCCGCACGCGGCGCACCTGCACGTCGCCCTCGGCGGAGCCGTCGGCGAGCGTGGCCAGCGCCGCGTCGAGCGCCTCGGGCGCGACCTCGCGCAGCGTGCCCACGCCGAGGCGGACCGCCGCGGCCTCGCACGCCGCCCGGCGCGCGGCGTACTGCCCGTCGACCAGTGCGTGCTCGGCCCGGGTGTCGACCACGAGCAGGTCGAGCCCGTGTGCGGACAGGTCGAACGGGACGTGCCGGACCGCCCCGTCGAGGCAGTCGAGCAGCAGCGCGTGCCCGGCGCTGGCCCGCAGCGACGCCGACTGGTCCATGCCGCCCGTCGGGGCGCCCGCGATCTCGTTCTCCGCCCGCACGCACACCGCGGCGAGGGTCGTCCGGCCGGCGTCGTCGGGCTGCTCGGCGGTCCCCGCGAGGCCCAGGTCGAACACCGCGTCGAGCGCGACCGCGACCGAGGCCTCGAGCGACGCCGACGACGACAGCCCGGCGCCGTACGGCACGCACGAGTCGACCGCGACGTCGAAGCCGCCGACGACGTGCCCCGCCTCGCGCAGCGCCCACGCGACGCCCGCCACGTAGGCGGGCCAGCCGTCGACCGTCCCCGGGGCGACGTCCGCGAGCCGGACCTCGCGCACGCGGCCCGCCTCCTGTGCCGAGACGAGGCGGACGGAGTCGTCGTCGCGGCGCCGCAGCGCGACGTACGCGCGGTGCGGCAGCGCCGTGGGCAGGCACAGGCCGCCGTTGTAGTCGGTGTGCTCGCCGATGAGGTTGACGCGCCCGGGCGCGGACCACGTGCCGTCCGGCTCGGTGCCGAACCGGTCGACGAACAGGTCGTGCGCCCGCCGGGCGCCGTCGGCCGGGGCCCAGGCCTCGACCCACTCGACCGCCGCGCTCACGCGAGGTCCTGCAGGCGCGCCGCGATGCGCTCGGGCGTCGTGTCGTTGACCCACGCGCCGAGGCCGGACTCGATGCCGGCGAGGTACTTGAGCTTGCCCGGCGCGCGCAGCACCGAGAACACCTGGAGGAACAACCGGGACTCCTCGCGTCCGTCGTTCACGGGGGCCTGGTGCCACCCGGCGATGTAGGGCAGGGGGATGGCCGTCTCGTCGTCGACGAAGAACAGGTCGAGGCGGCGCAGCAGGTCGAGGTACACGTGCGCGAGGTCCTCGCGCTCGGCGTCCGTCAGCGCGGGGAGGTCGGGGACGTCGCGGCGCGGCGCGAGGTGCACCTCGACGGGCCAGCGGGCCGCGAACGGCACGTAGGCGACCCAGTGCTCGGACTCCAGGACGACGCGCGTCCCGGCGCGCAGCTCGGCGTCGAGCAGGTCGCGGCCCAGCAGCCGGCCCGTGCGGGCGGTGTGCGCCTTCGCCTGCTCGACCATGGCCGCGGTGCGCGGCGCCAGGTAGGGCAGGGCGTAGATCTGCCCGTGCGGGTGGTGCAGCGTGACGCCGATCTCCTTGCCGCGGTTCTCGAACACGAAGACCTGCTCGATGCCGGGGAGCGCGCCGAGCGCCGCGGTGCGGTGCGCCCAGGCCTCGATGATCGTCCGCATCCGTCGGGGTCCGACCGTGCGCAGCGACGCCGAGGCGTCGGAGGAGAAGCACACGACCTCGCAGCGGCCGGCGGCGGGGCGCGTCGTGAAGAGCTCCTCGCCGTCGGCAGGGGCCGGCTCGTCGAGGACGCCCGGGACGGCCAGGAGCGACGGGAAGCGGTTCTCGAACACGACGACGTCGTAGGCCGTGTCCGGGATCTCGCCGTCCTGGTACTCGGCACCGGGGCGGGCAGGGGCGAGCGGGTTCGCGTCCGCGGGCGGCAGGAACGTGCGGTTCATGCGGTGCGCCGCGATCGCGACCCAGTCGCCCGTGAGGGGGTCGCGGCGCAGCTCGGGGCCGGTCACCGGGTGGGCGACGCCGTGCTCGTCGAGGACGGGGGCGAACCGGTCCGGCAGCGGGCGCGGGTCGTCGAGGCGGCGCGTCGCCGCACCCGAGACGTACGGCTCGGAGTCGTCGAAGTAGAGGAGCTCGCGGCCGTCGGCGAGGCGCGTGGACGTCGTGCGGACGGCGGGCTGCGGGGTGGTGTTCACGGGCGGTCTCCGGTCGGTGGGGCGGGCTGGTGCGACGCCGGGTCGCGGGGGACGTCGCGGGGGAGGGGGACGAGCTGGACGCGGGCGCCGGTCGCCTCGGCGGCGGTGCGGGCGTCGTCGGGCAGGGCGTCGTCGGTGAGCAGCAGGTCGATCTCGTCGAGCGTCGCGATCCGGGCGAGCCCGGTGACACCCCACTTGCTGTGGTCGGCGACGACCGTGGTCGCGGCGGCGCAGGCCAGCAGGGCCCGGTTCGTCGCGGCCTCGGCGAGGTTGGGGGTGGTGAGGCCGTCGGCGTCGAGGCCGTGCACGCCGAGGTACGTGCGGTCGACCCGCAGCCGCGCGAGGGCGGCGTCGGCGACGGGGCCGACGAGTGCGTCGGACGGGGTGCGGACGCCGCCCGTGAGGATGACCTCGAGCCGGTCCGTGCCGGGGGCGGCGTGGTGCAGGACGTCGGCGGCCCCCACGGAGTTCGTGACGACCGTGAGCGGGCGCAGCGTCGGCGTCGCGGCGAGCAGCTCGGCGAGCAGGTGCGTCGTGGTCCCGGCGGACAGGGCGATCGCCTGGCCGGGCTCGACGGTCGCGAGCGCCGCCTGCGCGATCGCACGCTTCTCGGCCTGCGCCCACGCGCGCTTGGCTTCGAAGCCGGGCTCGTCGGTGGGTCGGCCGCCCGCGTCGGGGGCGACGGCGCCGCCGTGCACGCGGCGGACGAGGCCGGCGCGGGCGAGCTCCGCGATGTCGCGGCGGACGGTCATGTCGGAGACGTCGAGGGCCTCCACGAGGTCGGCGACCCGCGCCGCCCCGTGGGCCCGCACGACGCCGAGGATGTGCTCCTGCCGCTGGGTCGCCAACACCCCGACATCATCACACACAACCGAACAACTTCAAACAGACAGTGGTCCGGCGGGTCGACCCGCCCCGGGTCAGCGACCCGCGGGCGTCAGGCCCAGCGAGCGGCCCGCGAGGTTCCGGCGGCGGCCCGACAGACCTCGCGCGACCTCCCGCAGCGCCAGCGCGGCCGGGGAGTCCGGGTCGGACAGCACCACGGGCGTGCCGGCGTCGCCGGCCTCGCGCAGCGACACGTCCAGCGGAACCTGCCCGAGCAGCGGCACGTCCCCGCCCGTCAGGCGCGACAGGTTCTCCGCGACGCGTGCACCGCCGCCCGAGCCGAACAGCTCCAGGCGCGAGCCGTCGGGCTGCGCGAGCCACGACATGTTCTCCACGACCCCCACGACGTGCTGGCGCGTCTGCACCGCGACCGACCCGGCACGCTCCGCGACCTCCGCGGCCGCCGCCTGCGGCGTCGTCACCACGACGATCTCCGACCCCGGCAGCAGCTGCGCGACCGAGATCGCGATGTCGCCCGTCCCCGGCGGCAGGTCCAGCAGCAGGACGTCCAGGTCGCCCCAGAACACGTCCGCGAGGAACTGCTGCAGCGCGCGGTGCAGCATCGGGCCGCGCCACACCACCGGCTGCCCCGGCGGGACGAACATGCCGATCGACACGACCTTGACGTCGTGCGCCACCGGCGGCAGCAGCATGTCGTCGACCTTCGTCGGCGGCCGCGTGACGCCGAGCATGCGGGGGATCGAGAACCCGTAGATGTCCGCGTCGACGACCCCCACCCGCAGCCCGTCCTGCGCGAGCGCGACCGCGAGGTTCGCCGTCACCGACGACTTGCCCACGCCGCCCTTGCCCGACGCGATCGCGTACACCTTCGTCAGCGACGACGGCTTCGCGAACGGGATCTCCGGCTCGGCGTCCGTGCCCCGCAGCAGCGTGCGCAGCGCCTGGCGCTGCTCGGCCGTCATGACGCCCAGCTCGACGACGACCTCGGCGACGCCCTCCACGGTCTGCACGGCCGCCGTGACGTCGCGCGTCAGCGTCTCCTTGAGCGGGCAGCCCGGGGTCGTCAGGTCGAGGCCGACGCGCACCCGCGCACCCGCGGGCGTCTGCTCGACGTCGACCGACCGGACCATCCCGAGCTCGGTGACCGGGCGCCGGATCTCGGGGTCGAGCACGGTCGTCAGCGCGGTGCGGACGGCCGCGTCCAGGGTCGTCGGGTCCGAGGGGGAAGGCATGCCCTCATCGTAGGTGGCGCCCCGAGGGTCGCCGGGACGAGGGTCCCGTGCGGGAGGACGCGACGGCGAGCGTGCGCGTCGCGGGTCAGGTCCGGTCGGTCCGGCGGACCCGCGGCGTGCTGTCCGTCCGGGGCGGCGGCTCGCCGCCCTCGGCGTGCTCCGCGTGCTCGGCGCGCTCACGCTCCTCGCGCTCGGCCTCGCGCTCCTCGGCGAGCTCCTCCAGCAGGTTGCGCAGCTCGGACCGGACGAAGTCGCGCGTCGCGACCTCGGACAGGCCGATGCGCAGTGCCGCCATCTCCCGCGCCAGGAACTCGGTGTCGGCGAGGTTCCGCTCGGCGCGCTGCCGGTCCTGCTCGGCCTGTACCCGGTCGCGGTCCGTCTGCCGGTTCTGCGCGAGCAGGATGAGCGGTGCCGCGTAGGACGCCTGGAGCGACAGCACGAGCGTGAGCGCGGTGAAGCCAAGGTCGGCCCGGTCGAACTGCAGGTCCTTCGGCAGCAGCGTGTTCCAGGCGATCCACGCGACGCAGAAGACCGTCAGCCAGATGATGAACCGCGGCGTGCCGAGGAAGCGCGCGATCGACTCCGACCACTGCCCCTGCCGGTCGGCGTCCACCCGGGGGCGCGGCAGCAGGACCCGCCGCGTCTCGCGCGGCTGGTCCAGGCGCTCAGCCACGACCGCCCCCGACCGTGCCCGTCGTGCGCGTCGACGGCGACAGCTGCGCCGCCGGGTCCTCGTCCGTCTCGCGCCAGTCCTCGGGCAGCAGGTGGTCGAGGACGTCGTCGACCGACACCGCGCCGAGCAGCCGCTTGTCCTCGTCGACGACCGGCAGGGCGAGCAGGTTGTACGTCGCGAGCTGGCGGGTCACGGACATCAGGGGAGCGCCGACCGGGATCGCCTCGACGTCGGTGTCGACGATCGAGCCGATCGCCTCGTGCGGGGGCTCGCGCAGCATGCGCTGCAGGTGCACGACGCCGACGAACCGGCCCGTCGGCGTCTCCAGCGGCGGCCGGGCCACGAACACCATCGACGCGAGCGCGGGCGCGAGGTCCTGGCGGCGCACGTGCGCGAGGGCCGCCGCGATCGACGTCTCCGGGCCGAGGATCACCGGCTCGGTCGTCATGAGACCGCCCGCGGTGTTGTCCTCGTACGCGAGCAGCCGTCGGACGTCCTTCGCCTCCTCGGGCTCCATGAGCCCCAGCAGCTCCGCGGCCTGCTCGTCGGGCAGCTCGCCCAGCAGGTCCGCGGCGTCGTCCGGCTGCATGGCCTCCAGGACGTCGGCCGCGCGGTTGAGCTCCAGCCCCTGCAGGATCGCGACCTGGTCGTCCTCGGGCAGCTCCTCCAGGACGTCGGCCAGGCGCTCGTTGTCCAGGGCCGACGCGACCTCGAAGCGGCGGGTCGTGCCGAGGTCGTGCAGCACGTCGGCCAGGTCGGCGGCCTTGAGGTCCTCGTACTGCGCGAGCAGCAGCTCCGCGCCCTGCGCGGCGGCCGACGTGCGACCCAGCGCGACGACCGCGTCGACCGGCACGAGCAGCGTCTCGCCGCGGCGGTGCAGCAGCCCCGACTTGCCGGGCCGGCGGCGCCGGACGAACACCTTCGTCACCAGCCAGTCCCCGCCGCGCTGCAGCTCGATCGCGACGTCCTCGACGGTCGCCTCGCCCGAGCCGTCGGCCATGACCACGGGACGGTCGAGCAGCTCGCCGACGACCAGCGTCTCCGTCGAGCGCTGCTCGAACCGGCGCATGTTCACCAGGCCCGTCGAGATGACCTGACCGGCGTCGACCGCCGTCACGCGCGTCAGGGGCAGGAAGACGCGGCGCCTGCCGGGCACCTCCACGACGAGGCCCACGGCCCGCGGTGCCCCTTTGGGGCGCACGAGCACGACGACGTCGCGCACCCGTCCGACCTGGTCACCGAGCGGGTCGAACACGGTGGTGCCGGCGAGGCGCGCGACGAACACCCTGGTCCCGACGCTGCTCACGGGCGCCAGCCTAACCGCGCCGGTGGGTGTCGGCTGGTGGCACCGGGCCGCGGCGTGGGAGAGGATCGCCGCATGGCGTTCACGGGCTCGCGCGTCCCCCGCACCCCCACCCCGCCCCAGGGGGAGACGGTCGCGTCGTACGCGACCTACCTGGAGGCGCAGAAGGCGGTCGACCACCTCGCGGAGAAGGCGTTCGCGGTGCAGCTCGTGACGATCGTCGGGACCGACCTGCGGATGGTCGAGCGTGTGACGGGACGGCTGTCGTACCCGCGCGTCGCGCTCGGCGGGTTCATGTCGGGGGCGTGGTTCGGCCTGTTCGTCGGGCTGCTGCTCAGCCTGTTCACCGCGCCGGGGTCGAGCAGCCCGTTCATCCCCGCGATCCTCATCGGCGGCGCGTTCGGGCTGCTGTTCTCCGTCATCACCTACTCGTTCTCCCGCGGGCGGCGCGACTTCACGTCGTCCAGCCAGATCGTCGCGTCGTCGTACGCCGTGCTGTGCCGGACCGAGCAGGCGCACAAGGCGCGCGAGCTGCTCCGCGAGATCGGCGGCGTGCAGTCCGGGTGGCCGGCGCGACCGGCCGTCGCCCCGCCGGCGCCCGTGTCCGACCCGCGGGCCGCGTACCCGCCGCCCGCCGCTCCCTCGGGACCGCCGTCGGGCGCGCCGACGGTGCCGCCGGTGGCCCCGCAGCCGCCGGCACCGCCGGTCGCCCCGCCGCCGCCCGGGGGCGACGGCCGCTGAGCCCGCGGGGCCCGGGCGTCAGCGCCCGAGCAGGCCCGCCATCCACGCCTCGACCGCGTCGGGGTCGCGGGGGAGCGCCGCCGACAGGTTCTCGTTGCCGTCGGCCGTCACGAGCACGTCGTCCTCGATGCGCACGCCGATCCCGCGGTACTCCTGCGGGACGAGCAGGTCGTCGGACTTGAAGTAGAGCCCCGGCTCGATCGTGAACACCATGCCGGGACGCAGCTCGGCGTCGAGGTAGAGCTCCGCCCGCGCCTGCGCGCAGTCGTGCACGTCGAGGCCCAGGTGGTGGCTCGTGCCGTGCACCATCCAGCGGCGGTGGTGCTGGTTCTCCGGCAGCAGCGAGTCCTGCGCGCTCACCGGCAGCAGGCCCCACTCGTCGAGCCGCGCCGCGATGACCTGCATCGCCGCGTCGTGCACGTCGCGGAACCGCGCCCCCGGCTTCGCGACCTCGAACGCGGCGTCGGCGGCGTCGAGCACCGCCTGGTAGACGCGGCGCTGCACCTCGGTGAACGTCCCGTCGACCGGCAGCGTGCGGGTCACGTCCGCGGTGTAGAGCGAGTCGACCTCCACGCCGGCGTCGACAAGCACCAGGTCGCCCGCGCGGACCGCGCCGTCGTTGTCGATCCAGTGCAGCGTCGTCGCGTGCTCGCCGGCGGCCGCGATCGTCTCGTAGCCGACCGCGTTGCCCTCCTGGCGCGCGTGCCCGACGAAGGTGCCCTCGATGACCCGCTCGCCGCGCGCGTGCTCCTGCGCCTGCGGCAGTGCGCGGACGATCTTCTCGAAGCCCGCGATCGTGGTGTCGACCGCGAGCCGCATCTGCTCGACCTCGTGCGCGTCCTTGACGAGCCGCAGCTCCGACAGCGCCTCGGCGAGCTTCTCGTCGCGCGCGCCCGCCTCCTCCGTCGCACGGATCTCCTCGACGACCGCCTCGACGGCCTCGTCGACGTCCGGCACGACGAGCAGGCGCACGCCGTCCGGGCCGACGTCCTTGGCCAGCGCGTCCCGCAGGTCGTCGAGGTGCGCCGTGCGGACACCCGTCTCGGTCTCGACGTCGTCGAGCGTCGGCCGGGCCCCGACCCAGAACTCGCCGTAGCGCGCGTCGGAGAAGAACTCGGCGGTGTCCCGGCCCGCGAGGGGGCGCAGGTACAGCACCGCGCGGTGGCCGCTGCCGCCGTCGCCCTCGCCGTCCGCGACCGGGTGCAGGACGAGCACCGCGTCGGGCTCCTGCTCCGAGCCGAGGCCCGTGAGGTGCGCGAACGCGGAGTGCGGGCGGAACCGGTAGTCGGTGTCGTTGGAGCGGACCTTGAACGTGCCCGCCGGGACGACCAGCCGCTCGCCCGGGAACTGCGCGGACAGCGCCGCACGACGGACCGCCGTGTGGTCGGCGGCCGGGCTGCGCGTCGCCGTCGACGCCGGCCGCTCGCCCCAGCCCGACGTGACGAACTCGAGGAACGCGGCCGACCCGGGGCGCTGCGAGCGGTTGCTGCCGCGGTCGGCGAGCGGCTGCTCGTCCTGCGCGGCGTGGGCGGCGGCGGTCTCGGGCGTCGGCTCCGTGGTCATCGGGCCATTGTCCCACCGCGGCTAGGTTGGCCCGATGCGGATCGACCTGCACACGCACTCCACGGCGTCCGACGGCACCGAGCCGCCCGCGGCCGTCGTCGCCGCCGCCGCGGCCGCCGGGCTCGACGTCGTCGCGCTCACCGACCACGACACGACGGTCGGCTGGGCCGAGGCCGCCGACGCAGCCGTCGAGCACGGCGTGCGGCTGGTGCGCGGCACCGAGGTGTCGGCGCGGTCGTCCGGCATCAGCATCCACCTGCTGTCCTACCTGCAGGACCCCGAGCACCCCGCGCTCACCGCCGAGCTCGAGCGGACCCGGCACGCGCGCCTGCACCGGGCCGAGGCGATCGTCGAGCTGCTCGCCGCGGACGTGCCGATCACCTGGCAGGACGTCCTCGACCACAGCGCGGACGCCGTCGTCGTCGGGCGCCCGCACATCGCCGACGCGCTCGTCGCGCGGGGCGTCGTGCCCGACCGGGACGCCGCGTTCGCCCGCCTGCTGCGGGCCGACGGGCCCTACCACGTGCCGCACTACGCGCCCGCGGCGGCCTCCGCCGTGCGGGCCATCCGGGCCGCGGGCGGCGTCCCGGTCTTCGCGCACCCCGGCGCCGACGCGCGCGGACGGGTCGTGCCCGACGCGGTGTTCGACGAGCTCGCCGCCGCCGGGCTCGCGGGCGTCGAGGTCCACCACCGCGACCACTCGCCCGCCCAGCGGGACCGCCTCCTGGCCATCGCCGACCGCCTCGGGCTGCTCGTCACGGGGTCGAGCGACTACCACGGGGACGGGAAGGCCAACCGGCTGGGGGAGAATCTCACCGAGCCGCACGTGCTGGCGGCGATCGAGGAGCAGGGCACCGTGCCCGTGCTCGGAGGGTAAGGAGGCCGCGTGCCGGACGTCCTCGACGTGCACCTGTTCGCGTCGGTGTTCATCACGCTGTTCGTCATCATGGACCCGCCGGGGACGGTGCCGATCTTCCTCGGCCTGACCAGCGCGATGTCCCGTGCGCAGCGCAACCGTGCCGCCCGGCAGGCCGTGGCCGTCGCGTTCGGCGTCATCGTGTCGTTCGCGCTGTTCGGGCAGTCGCTGCTCAGCTACATGCACGTGTCGCTGCCCGCGCTGCAGGCGTCCGGCGGCCTGCTGCTGCTGCTCGTCGCGATGGAGCTGCTCACGGGGAAGATGGAGGAGGTCAAGCCGTCGGGCAACGTCAACGTCAACGTCGCCCTCGTGCCGCTCGGCACACCCCTGCTGGCCGGCCCCGGCGCGATCGTCGCGACCATGGTGTTCGTCACCCAGGCCGACGGGACGACCGCCGACTGGGTCGCGATCGCCCTCGGCGTGCTCGCCGTGCACGTGTGCCTCTGGCTCGCGATGCGGTTCGCCAACGTCATCCACCGCATCCTCGGGGAGTCCGGCACGATCCTCGTCACGCGCATCGCGGGCCTGCTGCTCGCGGCCATCGCGGTGCAGCTCGTCGCCGACGCCGTGGAGGCGTTCATCAAGGCCGCCTGACCCGCGGACGACGAAGGGGCGCGCACCGTGCGGTGCGCGCCCCTTCGTGCCGACCGGCCCGCGGACGGGCCGGATCCGATGCTCTCGGGTCAGGCCTCCGTCGACGGCGCCGCGGCGCCCTCGGCCGGACGTCCGCCGCGCGTGCGACGGCGGTTCCGCGAGCGACGACGGCCCTCGCCGGACGCGCTCTCGGACGCCGACGCGCCCTCGGCGGCAGGCGCCGCCGGGGTCGTCGGTGCGCCCTCGGCGCGCTCGCCCTGCTCGCCGCCCGTGCCGCGGCCGCGCCGCCGACGACGCCCCGCGCCCTCGCGCGACTCGTCGTCCGCCCGGCGCTCGCCGGCCGCACCGCGCGCGGGACCGCTGCCCGCGCCGTCCCGACGGGCGTCACGCCCGCCGTCGCGACCCGAGCCGCCCCGACCCGCGCCGCCCTGGGCGGCACGCGGCGCACCGCCGCGCTTGCCGGTCTCGCCGAGGTCCTCGATCGCCTCCGCCGCGAGACCCGCGCGGGTCTGCTGCGACTTCGGCAGCCGGCCCTTGACGCCCTCGGGGATGTCGAGGTCGGCGTAGACGTGCGGCGAGCTCGAGTACGTCTCGACCGGCTCCGGGATGCCCAGGCCGAGCGCCTTGTCGATGAGGCCCCAGCGCGGGATGTCGTCCCAGTCGACGAACGTCACGGCGGTGCCCTTGTTGCCCGCGCGGCCGGTGCGGCCCGTGCGGTGCAGGTACGTCTTCTCGTCCTCGGGGCACTGGTAGTTGACGACGTGCGTGACGTCCTCGACGTCGATGCCGCGCGCCGCGACGTCCGTCGCGACCAGGACGTCGACCTTGCCGTGCCGGAACGCGCGCAGCGCCTGCTCGCGCGCGCCCTGACCGAGGTCGCCGTGCAGCGCGCCCGCGGCGAACCCGCGCTCGACCAGGTCGTCCGCGACCTTCGCGGCGGTCCGCTTGGTGCGCGCGAACACGATCGTCAGGCCGCGGCCCTTCGCCTGAAGGATCCGCGCGAGCAGCTCGACCTTGTCGAGCGCGTGGGCGCGGTACACGACCTGCTTGATGTTCTTGACGGTCTGGCGGCCGTCGTCGTCCGGGTCGGCCGCGCGGATGTGCGTCGGCTGCGTCATGTAGCGGCGCGCCATCGCGACGACCGCGCCCGGCATCGTCGCGGAGAACAGCATCGTGTGCCGCGACGCCGGGGTCGCCGCGAGCAGCGTCTCGACGTCCGGCAGGAAGCCCAGGTCGAGCATCTCGTCGGCCTCGTCGAGCACGACCGTGCGCACGCGCGTGAGGTCCAGGTGACGCTGCTTGAGCAGGTCGATCATGCGGCCCGGGGTGCCGACGACCACGTCGACGCCCTTGTTCAGCGCGTCGATCTGCGGCTCGTACGCGCGCCCGCCGTACACCTGCACGACACGGACGGTGCGGCGCGCGGACGCCGTCGCGAGGTCGCCCGCGACCTGCACCGCGAGCTCGCGGGTCGGGACGACGACGAGCGCCTGCGGCTTGCCGGGGGCGGGCAGGTCGTCGTAGCCGTCCTCACCGGGGGCGACGACCGCGTGGAGCAGCGGGACGCCGAAGCCCAGCGTCTTGCCGGTGCCGGTCTTCGCCTGGCCGATGATGTCGTGGCGCGACAGCGCGACGGGCAGCGTCATGGCCTGGATGGGGAACGGCTGCGTGATGCCGGCGTCGGCGAGGGCCTGCACGATCTCGGGGCGGACGTCGAAGTCCGCGAACGAGGCGTCGACGGCCTGCACCGAGGAGTACGTGCTGCGCAGGGGACGGGTCAGGGGCTCGGCCAGGGCGCTCGGGGCGGTCGGCTCGGTCGACTGGTCGTCGTCGGGGGCGACGAGGGAGGGATCGGTCGTGGTCACGGTCGCTTCTCACTGCGAAGGGTGGTGGTCCGCGCGCTGTCCGGTGCCACGACGACGGTCGCGGCGTCCCGGGCGACAGCGGACGTCACCACGCGGGTTGGCCGGCAGCCGATCGTGAAAGTGCGCTCGCGAGCCGCGTGCGGACGTGCGTCCGGCGCTGCGCGAGCCGGTCCAGGGACCGGGGACGGCGTCCCCTCCGAGACGACCGGGCAACCGATGTACCCGGACAGACTATCCGACGAGCCTGCGGACCCGGTCGGGGACGCACCGCGTCACACGGGAGGTGCGTCCGGCCTACGATCGTCGGATGACCACGCACGAGCGTCCCGCCGGTCCCGACGACGTCACCGGCACGGCTCCGGCACCCGCGCCCGGGGCAGGAGCCGACGGGGACGCCGGTGCCGACGCCCGCGGGGTGCCCGCGACGGTCGTCGCCGACCCGGCGCGGCTGGCCGACACCGTCGAGCTGCTCGGCCTCGTCGCGCAGCTCGAGCAGGTCGCGTTCGCGCGGCTCGCCGCCGACTCCGCCGTCGCGCCCACGACCGACCAGCGGCTCCAGCTCAGCCGGTTCGCCGCCGCCGCGATCACGCGCCGCGACGCCGTCCTGGCCCGCATCGTCGAGCTCGGCGCCGACCCCGTCGCGGCCATCGGCCAGTTCGACCACGTGCTCGACGACTTCGACGCCCGCACCCAGCCCAGCTCCTGGTGGGAGCGCCTGCTCAAGGCGTACGTCGGGTACGGCGTCGCGGACGACTTCTGCCGGCTCGCGGCCGACGCGCTCGACGAGGAGTCGCGCCGCGTCGTGCTCGCCGTCCTCGACGACGCCGCGCACGCCGAGCTCGCCGTCGCGGAGCTCGACGCCGCGGGAGCCGACGACGGCGTCCTGTCCGCACGGCTCGCGCTGTGGGGCCGCCGGCTCGTCGGCGAGGCCCTCGGGGTCGTGCAGCGGCTGCTCGTCCAGCGTCCGGGCCTCGCCCGCCTCGTCGCCCCGTCCGACGCCGTGCCCGCGCCCGCCGTCGCCGACCAGCAGGCGTCCGGCGTCGCCGCACCCGCGAACCCGCCGACCAAGGTGTTCGGCGAGCTCACCGCGCAGCACACGCGCCGCATGTCGCGGCTGGGCCTCACCGCCTGACCCGCCCGGCGGCCCGGCGGCTCGGCCGCCCGACCACCCGACGCACGACGAGGCCCCCGCGACCGTCCGGTCGTCGGGGGCCTCGTCGTCAGGTCAGGTGCCCGGTCAGATGCTGCCGAACCCCACGCGCGCCTTCGTCTCCGAACCGATCTCGACGTACCCGAGGGTCGCCGTCGGCACGATGACCCGGCGGCCACGCGTGTCGTGCAGCTCCAGCGCGGGGGCACCGCCGAGCGCGGCGGCGACCGCCGCGGCGACCTCGTCGGCCGTCTGGTCGGTCTCCAGGACGATCTCCCGCGGCAGGTTCTGCACGCCGATCGTGATCTCCACTGCCATGTCTTCCTCGTCCTCCAGGTCGTCCGCTCGCGACTTCCCGGGCCTGCGGCCCGCCACGGACGATCCTAGGCTTCCTCGTACACGAAGTCGGGGCGGACGAGCCCGGCCACGCCGCCCCACGCGAGCTGCGTGACGAGCTCGGCGGTCAGACCGGCGTCGGCGACGGGCGTCGAGCGCAGCCGGTGCGTCGCCGCGCCCTGCGCCATCGCGATGAGCGACACGGCGAGGGTGTCCGACGCGGCCGGGGCGAGGCCGGTGACCTGGGCGAGCACGGCCGAGATGCGCCGGGCGGCCTCCAGCGACGCGTGCTCGACGCGGGCGCGGACGTCGTCGTCGTGCGTGACGTCCGACTCGAACAGCAGCGTCGAGGACTCGCCCGCGACGTCGACGAAGTCGATGTAGGCCCGGACGATCGCCGCGATGACGTCACGCCCCGCACCCCGGTGGACGGGCCCGGCCTCGAGCGGGGCGACCGCCACCTCGACCGCGGCGAGCAGGTCCGAGCCGCACTGGTCGACGACCGCGAGGTACAGGTCCAGCTTCGACGGGAAGTGGCGGTACAGGACGGGCTTGCTGACCTCGGCACGGTCGGCGATGTCGTCCATCGAGACGTGGTGGAAGCCCTCGGACGAGAACAGGCCCTGGGCGATGTGGAGCACCTGCGCACGGCGCTCGTCGCGGGCCATGCGCGGGCTGCGCGCCCGGTGCCGCGAACCCTCGGTGCCGTCCGTCATCCCGGCATGGTAGCGACGGCACGTGTCGGGGATGCGACCATGTCCGGGTGACCCCGCCCGAGATGCCCCGTCCGGACGCCGTCGGGGCACCCGGTCGGACGTCGGGACGCGCGGGTGCTCGCCGCCGTCGTCCGCTGCCGTCCGACGGTCCCGCGCCGGTCGTGCCGGGACGTCACGCCGGTCGTGCGCGGCTCGTCGTCGGGTCGCTCGTCGCGACGGGTGCGCTGCTCGCGGGGGCCGGGACCGCGGTCCTCACGCTGCCCGCCGGTGCCGCGACCGACGCCGTGCGCGGGGTGCTCGGCGGGTCCACCGGCGCGGCGCCGCTCGCGCTCGTGCTCGGCGGTGCGTCGGACGGCGATCCCGGCGCGCGCGACGACGCCGCGAGCCGCAGCGGGTCGCGCACCCCCGTCGAGGTCGTCGTGCCGCCCGTCGAGTCGCACGAGACGCTGCTGTCCGCCGACCCGCCCGTGCTCGCGCTGCCGCCGGACCTCACGCTCGTCGACGTCGCGTCGGGGCTGCTGTCCGCCGACGTCCCGGAGCGCGGGGCGGGGACGTTCACCGTGGTCCCGGGGTCCGACCCGGGACCGGGGACGGGGACGGTCCGCACGATCCGCGTCGAGGTCGAGGACGGCCTCGCGATCGACGGCGCGAAGTTCGCCCAGACCGTGATGGCCACGCTCAACGACCCGCGCGGGTGGGGGGCCGACGGGTCGCTGTCGTTCGCCCGCACCGACGGCGACGCCGAGCTCCGGGTGGTCCTCGCGTCGCCGGACACCGTCGACGTGCTGTGCGCGCCCCTCGACACGGGTGGCCAGGTCTCGTGCGGGACGAACGGGCGGGCGACGCTCAACCTGCGGCGCTGGGTCCACGCGACGCAGGAGACGACCGGCGACAAGGCGGCCTACCGGCAGTACCTCGTCAACCACGAGGTCGGGCACCTGCTGGGGCACCGGCACGAGTCGTGCCCCGGGCCGGGGCAGCTCGCGCCGCTCATGCAGCAGCAGTCGTACAAGGCTGCGCCCTGCCTGCCGAACCCCTGGCCGTTCCCGAACCCGTAGCCCATCGCCGGCGCCCCTGCCGGCGCCGCCGGTCGTCCACGCCGTGCGACCTCGGGGTGGTCCGGGGTGTCGGCGGTCCGTGATGGGATCGGCACCGTGACGCCCCCCGCCGCGCTGCGCCTGCTGCGCCCCGCCCTCGCCGACGGACCGTCGCGGGGACCCGGCAGCCCGGTCCGGCTCGACGCCGACCAGGCCCACGCGGTCGAGCGGGCCGTGCACGGCGACGAGCGCGCGCTGCTCGTCCTCGGTGCCCCCGGCACGGGCAAGACGACCGTCGCGCTCGAGGCCGTCGCCGCCGCCGTCGCCGCGGGCGTCGCACCCCAGGACGTCCTCGTCGTCTCCGCGGGACGGCGCGCGGCCGCCGACCTGCGCGACCGCCTCGCGGCCCGCCTGCGTGCGACGTCGGGGCGCCCGCTCGTCCAGACGGCGCCGGCCGTCGCCTTCGCGGTCCTGCGCGCCCGCGCCGCGCACCTCGGCGAGGTGCCGCCCACGCTCGTGTCGGGCGCCGAGCAGGACCTGCTGCTCGCCGAGCTGCTCGCGGGCCACGCCGCGGGGGAGGGCGTGCCGCTCGCGTGGCCCCCGGACGTCCCCGCCGACGTCCCGACGATGCGCGCGTTCCGCGACGAGCTGCGCGACCTGCTTATGCGAGCCGCCGAGCGCGGGCTCGACCCCGTCGACCTCGCCGAGCTCGGCCACGCGCACGGGCGGCCCGGGTGGGCCGCCGCCGCGCGCGTCTACGAGGAGTACCTCGACGTCCTCGAGCTGCGTTCGGCCACGCCCGACCTGGGGTCGCGGCTCGACCCGGCGGTCGTCGTCGAGGAGGCCGCCCGGGCGCTGCGCGGGTGGGACGCCGAGGTGCCGGGTGCGCCCCGGCCGCGCTGGCGGCTCGTCGTCGTCGACGACCACCAGGAGAGCACGTCGGCGACGGCACGGCTGCTGCGCGTGCTCGCCGACGACGGGGCGCGCGTCGTGCTGCTCGCCGACCCCGACGCGGCCGTCCAGACGTTCCGCGGCGCGGCCCCTGCGCTCGTCGGCCGAGCGGTCGTGCGTGGCGACGGCGACGGCGAGCTCGGTGCCGCCGCGCACGTGCTGCGCACCGTGTGGCGGCACGGCCCGGAGATCCGGGAGGTGACGCGGCGGGTCACCGAGCGCGTGGGGTCGGTCGGCGCCGTGCAGCACCGGCGGGCGACGGCGTCGTCCGTGGCCGAGGTCGCGGCGGGCGACGTCGTGACCGGCGGCGTCCGGACGGGCGGCGTGCCGCTCGCCGACGTGCCGGCGCAGAGGAGCGGTGGCGCCCGTGGTGCTCGCGGACCCGTGGGGTCGGCCGGTGACGAGGCCGTCGCCGTACGCGCCGCGGTCCTGCCCAGCTCCGCGCAGGAGGCCGCGTTCGTCGCGCACGCCCTGCGGACCGCCCACCTCGAGGGCGGCCTCGGCTGGGACTCGATGGCCGTCGTCGCGCGCTCGGGCGCGCAGGTCACGGCACTGCGCCGCGCGCTCGCGGGGGCGTCGGTCCCCGTCACGGTGGTCGGCAGCGACGTCCCGCTGCGCGAGGAGCCGGCGGTCCGGCCGCTGCTCGACGCGATGCGGGTGGCCGTCGGCGACGTGCCGCTCGACCCCGAGGCCGCCGCACGGCTGGCCTGCTCGCCGCTCGGCGGGCTCGACGCCGTCGGGCTGCGCCGGGTGCGCCGCGCGCTGCGGGCCGAGGAGCTCGCCGCCGGGGGCGGTCGCACGAGCGACGTCCTGCTCGTCGAGGCGATCGACGACGTCGGGCGGGTCGCGACGCTGCCCGCGTCGGTCGCGCGCCCGGTCGCGCGGGTCGCGCAGGTGCTCGCGTCGGGGCGGCAGGCCGCGGCCCGGCCGGGGGCGGACGCCCAGACCGTGCTGTGGGCGCTGTGGCACGCGGCCGGTCTGGCCGAGCCGTGGCGCCGCTCGGCGCTCGCGGGCGGCGCGGCGGGCGAGCGGGCCGACCGCGACCTCGACGCGGTGCTCGCGCTGTTCCGGGCCGCGGAGACGTTCGTCGACCGGATGCCGCGGGCGACGCCCGGCGCGTTCGTCGACTGGCTCGCCGCGCAGGACCTCCCGTCCGACTCGCTCGCCGCCGCCGCGCGCCGGCAGGCCGTGCCGGTCCTGACGCCCGCGGGCGCGGCCGGTCAGGAGTGGGACCTCGTGGTCGTCGCGGGCGTGCAGGACGGGGTCTGGCCCGACCTGCGGCTGCGCGACTCGCTGCTCGGTGCGCAGACGCTCGTCGACGTCGTCGCCGGTCGCACGGTCGACGGCGCCGACGAGGGTGCGCGTGCGGCCGAGGCACGGGCGGCGGTGCTCGCCGACGAGCTGCGGTCGTTCGCCGTCGCGTGCTCCCGGGCCCGGAGCCGGCTCGTCGTCACGGCCGTCGCCGACGCGGACCAGCAGCCGTCGCCGTTCCTGGACTTCGTCGAGCCGTCGGACGACGAGGTCGACCACCGCCGCACGACCGTCCCGGCGGCCGCGGACCTGCGTGGGCTGGTCGCCGAGCTCCGCTCGCGGCTGGAGCAGGCGGTCGTCGACGGCGTCGAGCCCGACCCGGCGCTCGCCCGGACGCTGGCCCGGCTCGCGCGCGAGGGGGTCGCCGGGGCCGACCCGCACGAGTGGCACGGGCTCGCCGACCCGTCGACCGACGTGCCGCTGTGGGGACCGCAGGAGCAGGTGCCGGTCTCGCCGTCGCGGCTCGAGACCGCGCAGCGGTGCGCGCTGCGCTGGGCGCTGGAGGCCGCGGGCGGCACCGCGGCGGACTCGAGCGGCCAGACGCTCGGCACGCTCGTGCACGCGATCGCCCAGGAGCTGCCGCACGGCACGCACGCCGAGCTGTCCGCCGAGCTCGACCGCCGCTGGTCCGAGCTCGGGCTCGGCGACGGCTGGCCCGCCCGCGCGACCCGCCGCCGCGCCGACGCGATGATCGACCGGCTCGCGGGGTACCTGCGTGACGCGGGCGCGCCCCTGCTCGTCGAGGGCGAGTTCACGCTGCGGACCGACCGCGCCGTCGTGCGCGGGACGGTCGACCGGCTCGAGCACGACCCCGACGCGCCCGACGGCCCGGGGACGCCCGTCCGCGTCGTCGACCTCAAGACCGGCGCCACGGTCCCGAGCAAGGCGAAGGCGGCCGTCAACCCGCAGCTCGGCGCGTACCAGCTCGCCGTCGACGCGGGCGCGTTCGCGACGCTGCCTGACGACGCCCGCAGCACGGGCGCCCGGCTCGTGTACGTCGGCACGGGTGCGTCGGCCACCGAACGCCCGCAGGACGCGCTCGGCCCGGAGTCCGACGGCCCGAGCTGGGCGCGCACGCTCGTGGACGAGGTCGCCGACCGGATGGCCGCGTCGACGTTCGAGGCGACCACGAACGACCTGTGCGACCGGTGCCCGGTGCGACGCTCGTGCCCCGCGCGCACCGAGGGCGGGCAGGTGGTCGCATGACCGTGCTCTCCGCCGCGCAGATCGCGACGCTCGTCGGCCAGCCGCCCCCGACGCCCGAGCAGGAGCGTGTCGTCGAGGCGCCGCTCGGCCCTGCGCTGGTCGTGGCCGGTGCGGGGTCGGGCAAGACCGAGACGATGGCGGCACGCGTCGTGTGGCTGCTCGCCAACGGCCTCGTCACGCCCGAGCAGGTGCTGGGACTCACGTTCACCCGCAAGGCCGCGGCCGAGCTCGCGGAGCGGGTGCGCCGCCGTCTGCGCCGCCTCGCGCGCGCCGCCGCCGAGTCGGGCGTGGTCCTGCCCGGCGCCGCGGGCCTGGCGGGGGGCGACGGCGACGTGCTCGGCGGGCTGGCACGGCCGACCATCGCGACGTACAACGCGTACGCGTCCTCGCTCGTGACGGACCACGCGCTGCGTCTCGGGCTCGACCCGTCGGCTCGGCTGCTCGGCGAGGCCGCCCAGTGGCAGCTCGCGCACGAGGTCGTCGAGGCGTGGACCGGTGACGTCGACACCGACGCCGCGACGTCCACGGTCGTCGACGCGGTCCTCGCGCTGTGCGGCGCGCTCGACGAGCACCTGCTCACGCCCGCGCAGGCGCAGGACGGCATCACGGAGATCGTCGAGGCCATCGCGCAGACACCGAACGGTCCCGGCCGCCGCACCGAGCCCTACCGGGACGTCACGACCCTGGTGCGGCTGCTCGGCGAGCGGACCCGCGTGCTCGACCTCGTCGCGACCTACCGCGACCGCAAGCGCGCCGCCGACGCGATCGACTTCGGCGACCAGGTCGCTCTCGCGGCCCGCCTCGCGCGGGACGTGCCCGAGGTCGCGGCGGGGGAGCGCACGCGGTTCCGCGTCGTCCTGCTCGACGAGTACCAGGACACGTCGTACGCGCAGCTCACGCTGCTCGGCGCGCTGTTCGGCGACGGCCACCCCGTCACCGCCGTCGGCGACCCGCACCAGTCGATCTACGGCTGGCGCGGCGCGAGCGCGGGCGGGCTCGAGGGCTTCCCGACGTCGTTCCCGCACGTCGCCGACGACGGCACGCGGCGCCCCGCCGACGTGCACGTGCTCTCGACGTCGTGGCGCAACGACCGCCGCATCCTCGACGCCGCCAACGTCGTCGCCGGGCCGCTGCGCGCGTCGTCGACGCGGGTCGACGTGCCCGTGCTCGCCGCACGCCCCGGAGCCGGCGAGGGCGGCGTGCACGCCCACGTCGCGCAGACCGTCGAGGACGAGGCCCGTGCCGTCGCGGAGTTCGTCGCGGCCCGCTGGCGTCCCGCCGGTCCGGGCGGCGACCGGGTCACCGCCGCCGTGCTGTGCCGCAAGAGGTCCCAGTTCCCGGTGCTGCAGCGCGCGCTGCGGGCCGCGGGCCTCCCCGTCGAGGTCGTCGGCCTCGGCGGGCTGCTCGCCACCCCGGAGGTCGTCGACCTCGTCGCCGCCCTCCAGGCCGCGCACGACCCGTCGCGCGGCGACGCGCTCATGCGGCTCCTCACCGGAGGCCGCGCCCGCCTCGGTGCCGCCGACCTGCACGCGCTCGGCGCGTGGGCCGGCGAGCTCGCCGGGCGGTCCGGCGGTCGGGCAGGGCGCGACCCCGGCGTCCAGGCCGACGTCGTGGACGAGCGCAGCATCGTCGACGCGCTCGACGAGCTCCCGCGTCCCGGGTGGCGCAGCGCGACGGGCCGCGAGCTCAGCGCGACCGCCCGCACCCGGCTGACCGGCCTCGCCGCGTCGCTCACGGCCCTGCGGTCGCACGCCTACCTCGCCGTGCCCGAGCTCGTCGCCGAGGCGGAGCGGCTGCTCGGCCTCGACATCGAGGTCGCCGCGCGGGGCGGTGTCGCGCCGGGGCGTGCGCGCGCCAACCTCGACGCGTTCCGCGACGTCGCCGTCGAGTTCGCCCGGTCCGCCGACCACCCGACGCTCGGCGGGTTCCTCGCGTGGCTCGACGCCGCCGACGTCCGCGAGAGCGGTCTCGACATGCCCGTCGCCGAGCCCGACCCCGACGCCGTGCAGATCATCACGATCCACGCCGCGAAGGGCCTCGAGTGGGACGTCGTCGCCGTCGCCGGCCTGGTCGACGGGGTCCTGCCCGCGACCCGCACGCGCGGCAAGGACGGACCGAAGGACTCCGCGTGGCTCACGGGCCTCGGCACGCTGCCCTACCCGCTGCGCGGCGACCGGCACGACCTGCCGGTCTTCGCCTACGCGGGTGCCGCCGACCACAAGGACCTCGACGACCGGCGCAAGCAGTTCCTGCTCGACGCCGGCGAGCACGAGGTCGCCGAGGAGCGCCGGCTCGCCTACGTCGCCGTCACGCGCGCCCGCGCCGATCTGCTGCTCACCGCCGCGTGGTGGGGGGAGTCGACCGGAGCGCGCGCCCTGTCCGTCTTCCTCGACGAGCTCGCCGAGGCCGGGGTCGTCGGAGTCGACGGCTGGGCCGAAGCGCCCGAGGCCGGGGCGACGAACCCCCGCGACGACCTCGTGCTGTCCGCGACGTGGCCCGCCGACCCCTTCGCCGTCGACGGGGGACCGGGCCGGCGCCCCGCCGTCGAGGCCGCCGCCGCCCTGGTCCGCGCCGCGCTCGCCGCCGCGCTCGCCGCCGCGCCCGATCCCGTCGACGCCGGTCCGGGCCACGCCAGTCAGGACGAGGCCGGACGCGGCCCCGACCGGCCGCAGGGCGTCGACCCTGCAGGTGCCGGGCCTGAGGGCGGGGAGCGTCCAGACGGCGGGTTCGACGGCGCGTCCCGACCGCGATCGCGGTGGGAGGACCTGGCCGACCGGCTGCTCGTCGAGCGCGAGCGTGTCCGCCGCCCCGACGGTGGCGTCGAGCTGCCCGCCCACCTGTCCGCGTCGTCGCTCGTGCGCCTGCACGCCGACCCGGCCGAGTTCGCGCGCGGACTGCGCCGCCCGGTGCCGCGCGAGCCGTCCCCGCAGGCGCGGCGCGGCACGCGGTTCCACGCGTGGGTCGAGAGCTGGTACGGGTCGGCGTCGCTCGTCGACGTCGACGCCCTGCCTGGCGCCGACGACGACTCCGTCCTGGTCGACGTCGACGAGGAGGCGCTGCGCGCGACCTTCCTGCGCACGCCGTGGGCCGACCGGACACCCCTCGCGATCGAGGTCGACATCGAGACGTCGGTCGACGGCTACGTCCTGCGCTCACGCGTCGACGCGGTCTTCCCCGACGTGGACGCCGCTCCTCCCGCGCCGTCGTCCGCCGGCGCACCAGCCGCCCGGCCGGTCGTCGTCGTCGACTGGAAGACGGGCGCGCCGCCCGCCGACCCCGCCGCGCGCGCCTCGCGCGAGCTCCAGCTCGCCGTCTACCGGCTCGCGTGGTCGCGCTGGACGGGGACCCCGCTGCCGCTCGTGCGCGCCGCGTTCTGCTACGTCGGCACGGGCGAGACGGTCTACCCGGAGCGCCTGCTCGGCGAGGACGAGATCACGACGCTGCTGCGCACGGCGACGGGCGTCGTCGACGCGCCGGTGCCGGCGACGTCGGGCCCGGCCGACGACAGTGTCGGCCCGGCGCTCGCGGACGGCCCGGCCGACCGGGGCGCGGCCGTGCCGGGTCGTGGAGCGCCCTCGAACGTCGACCGCGGCGCCGCGAACGCGGGCGCTCCCGCCCAGGGTGCCCGCGAGGCGGACCGGTCCGCGCACCGTCGGCGCTGAACGTCCCCGCCGGCGCGGCACGGACGTGTCGAGTTTCCCCGGCAGCACCGCGGCAGGCGTACCCGGGCTCCCCGGGGCAGACCCGGTCAGGCGTACGTGGCCGACGACTCCGCGTCGAGCGACCGGGTGTGCTCGTCGAGGTCCTCGAGCATCGCGACCGCGTCCTCGACGACCTCGGTGTTGCCGGAGCGGACGCCGTAGAGCAGCCACCGCGCGAGCGCCAGCTCGCCCGCGAGGAGCGCGCGCCGCTGCAGGTGCGGGTCGGTCAGCTCGGTCCGGCGCAGCTGGTAGGCCTCCATGACGGAGTCGGCGGCCTCGGGGGACGCCGCGACCAGCAGCCACGACAGGTCGTCCGCGGGATCGGCCACCACGGTGTCGCCCCAGCCGAGGATGCCGCTCACGCGGCCGTCGGCGACGAGCACGCGCTCGGCGGTGAGGTCGCCGTGCACGACCGTCGGGCGGAAGCGCCACATCGCGACGTCCTCGAGGAGCTCCTCCCAGCGGCGCAGCAGCGCGGGCGGCACCTTGCCGGTGCGCGCGGCCTCGTCGACCTCCGCCTGGCGCCGCTGCCGGTACTCGGTGGCCTCGTAGACCGGCAGGCCGGCGTTCTCGACGAGCGACGTCGGGAGCTCGTGCAGCGCGGCGAGGGCACGGCCCAGGTCGGCGGCGAGCCCGGGGCCGGGCTGGAGGGCGTCGACGCGCAGGGGCGTGCCGGGGATCTCGGCGTGCACGGCGGCGCGACCGCCCTCGGGCAGGTGCGCGAACCCGACGGGCTGCGGCACGGCGAAGGGCAGGGCGCCGGACGCGGTGTGCTCGGCGAGCGCGTCGAGCACCTCGACCTCGGCCTCGAGCGCGGCGCCCGCGGCGGCACCGGCGGGTGCGCGCACGACCCAGCGGCGGCGGTGGGCGTCGATCACCACGGCGACGTCGTAGTCGGTCCCGGGCTGGGCGGGCCGGCGTACGTCGTAGGCGTCCAGGCCCGGGACGGCGACCGTCGCCAGGGCGGCGAGCGCGAGGGGTGAGCGTGGCACGTCGACCAGGGTAGGTCGGGCGGCCCGCCGGGGGCGGTCGCACGGCGGCGTGTCGGTCCCTTTCGTCCGCACGCGCCCGCCAGGGCCCCTGCCGCGGCACCGATCCACCACCGGCCACCGTTCCACCGCCGTCCTCGTCCGCAGGTGGCGAGTGCCGAGTGTCGCGTCCGGTCTCGGCGGCCCGTGGCAGAGGACCGCGTCGGTGGCCGGAGTCGGCGACGCGTACGGTGGCGGCGTGATCGTCGACGACCTGCCCCTGTCCCGCGCCGTGGTGGACCGGGCGGCCGAGCGGCGCGCCGACGGCCTCGCGCCGGCCCTGGCGGACCCGGCGTCGCGCGTGCTGCTCGTCGACGACGGCGCGGTGCTCACGGACGCGTCCGGCGCGCTCGTCCTGCTGGCCCCTGACCAGGCCGACGCCCTCGCCGGCGGCCCGGTGCCGTCGATCGACGGCCGTGGGGGCGACGACGCTGCCGCCGACGGTGCGGACGTCGAGGCGTGGCTGCTGCTCGGACGGGACGACCACGGGTCGGCGTACCTGGCCCGACGCGTGCTCGGCCGCCGGGACGCCCCGCTCGCGGGCGCCGCGTCCGACGTCCTCGTGCACGCGGGCGCGACGGCGCCGGCCGGGCGGACCGCGTCACTGCCGGACGGGGCCTCGTGGTCGTCGCTGCGGACGGTCGGCGCAGCCCTGACGGCGCACGACGCGGGCCTCGCGACCGCTGCCGTCGCGCTCGACTCCTGGCACGCGCGCCACCCGCGGTGCCCGCGCTGCGGGGCGGCGACCCGGGTCGTGCAGGCGGGCTGGGTCCGCGCGTGCGTGGCGGACGGCTCCGAGCACTACCCGCGGACGGACCCGGCGGTGATCATGGCGGTCGTCGACGACGAGGACCGGCTGCTGCTGGGGCACGCGCGAGCATGGGCGGCGGGGCGGTGGTCGACGCTGGCGGGCTTCGTCGAGCCCGGCGAGTCGCTGGAGAACGCGGTGCGCCGCGAGGTCCGCGAGGAGACGGGCGTCGTCGTCGGCGACGTGGAGTACCGGGGGAGCCAGCCGTGGCCGTTCCCGGCGTCGCTCATGGTCGCGTTCGTGGCGCGCGCGCGGACGACGGACGTCGTCGTGGACGGTGTCGAGGTCGAGCAGGCGGCGTGGTTCACGCGTGACCGCCTGCGCGAGGCCGTCGCGTCGCGCGAGGTGGTGCCGCCGGGGCCGGCGTCGATCGCCCGTGCGCTGGTCGAGGACTGGCTGGGCGAGCGCCTGCCGGAGCACGCGGCGTTCTGACGGGCGTCAGCCGCCGAGGCGCTCGCGGACCTGCACGAGGGACGGGTTCGTCAGCGCGCCGCCGTCGGGGAAGACGACCGTCGGGACCGTGCGGTTGCCGCCGTTGACCTGCTCGACGAACGCCGCGGCGCCCGCGTCGTCCTCGACGTCGACCTCGGTGTAGCCGATGCCGGCGGAGTCGAGCTGCTTCTTCAGCCGGTGGCAGTAGCCGCACCACGTGGTGGAGTACATCGTCACGGTGCCGGCCTGGGGCAGGGTCTCGGTGGTCATGCCGTCCTCGGGTACGGGGGAGGGGAACGGGCGGACGTGCGTCGACGGGGCGTGCCCCGTCGACTCGCTCAACACGGTCGCACGGCGAGCGCTTCCTCGCGTCCGGTGTGGCGTGGACCACACGAAGGGCTGACCTGGGGACGGGCGGCCGGTGGTGTCGGTCGGGGCTGAGAGACTGGGCGACGATGTCCGCCGACGCCCTCCTCGACGCCCTCGACCCGGAGCAGCGCGCCGTGGCGACCGCCCTGCGCGGCCCGGTGTGCGTGCTCGCCGGTGCGGGCACGGGCAAGACGCGCGCGATCACGCACCGCATCGCCTACGGGATCCGTACCGGCGTCTACCGGCCGGGCAACGTCCTGACGGTGACCTTCACGGCGCGCGCGGCAGGGGAGATGCGCACGCGGCTGCGCGGCCTCGGGGCGACGGGCGTGCAGGCGCGGACGTTCCACGCGGCGGCGCTGCGGCAGCTCGGCTTCTTCTGGCCGAAGGTCGTCGGCGGCGCCCCCCCGCGGATCGTCGAGCAGAAGGCGCAGGTCGTCGCCGAGGCGGCCCGCCGGGTCGGGCTGTCGGTCGACCGGGTCAGCGTGCGCGACCTCGCCTCGGAGGTCGAGTGGGCGAAGGTCTCGCTCGTCACGGCCGACGAGTACGAGAAGGCGGTCGCCGCGATCGGCCGGCCGGTGCCGAGCGGTCAGGACCCGCAGGCGGTCGCACGCCTCATGACGGCGTACGAGCAGGTCAAGGCCGAGCGGGGCGGGATCGACTTCGAGGACGTCCTGCTGCTGCTGTCCGCGATGCTCTCCGAGCGGCGCGACGTCGCCGCCGAGGTGCGCGAGCAGTACCAGTACTTCGTCGTCGACGAGTACCAGGACGTCAGCCCGCTGCAGCAGTTCCTGCTCGACCAGTGGCTCGGGGGGCGGCACGAGCTGTGCGTCGTGGGCGACCCGAGCCAGACGATCTACTCGTTCGCGGGTGCCACGCCGTACCACCTGACGACGTTCGCGACCGCGCACCCGGGCGCGACGGTCGTCCGCCTGGTGCGCGACTACCGCTCGACGCCGCAGGTGGTCTCGCTCGCCAACCAGGTCATCGACGCGACCCGGCGGGCGGGCGGTCCCGCGCCGCTCGAGCTGCGGGCGCAGCGGCCCGACGGCCCCGAGGTCCGCTACACCGCGTACGACGACGACGAGGCCGAGGCGACGGGGATCGCGCACGCCGTCGCGCGGCTGGTGCGCACCGGCGTCCGGCCGAGCGAGATCGCGGTCCTGTACCGGACGAACGCGCAGTCCGAGGCGTTCGAGGAGGCGCTCGCGACGGCGGGCATCGCCTACCAGGTCCGCGGCGGCGAGCGGTTCTTCGCCCGACGCGACGTGCGCGACGCGCTCGTGCTGCTGCGCGGCGGCGCACGGTCCGCCGACCCGCAGGTGCCGATGCCGGAGACCGTGCGCGACATCCTGCGCACCGTCGGGTGGGCTCCCGAGCCGCCGGCCGCCCGCGGTGCCGCGCGTGAGCGGTGGGACGCGATGCAGGCGCTCGTCACGCTGGCCGACGAGCTCGCCGCCCACGGCCGGGAGAGCGACGGCCGGACGCCCCTGCTCCCCGACCTCGTCGCCGAGCTGGACGAGCGGGCGTCCGCGCAGCACGCGCCGACCGTCGAAGGGGTCACGCTCGCGTCGCTGCACGCCGCGAAGGGCCTGGAGTGGGACGCCGTGTTCCTCGCCGGGCTCAGCGAGGGCCTGCTGCCGACGTCGCTCGCGGACACCTCCGCGGCGGTCGCCGAGGAGCGCCGGCTGCTCTACGTCGGCATCACCCGCGCCCGTGAGCACCTGCACCTGTCGTACGCGCGCTCGCGGCTGCCGGGCGGCCGCCCGAACCGTGTGCGCACCCGGTTCCTCGACGGCGTGTGGCCGGACGGTCGGCGTCCTGCCGCCGGCTCCCGCCCGGTCCAGGGCGGCCGTGGTCCGGTGCCCGGCGCGCTCGCGGGCGCGCCGGTCGACGACGGCCACGAGGTCGACCCCACGACGCGCCGCGTCACGGCCGCGCTGACCCGCTGGCGCGACGACCGCGCGTCGGCCGCCGGCATCACCCCCGCGCGTGTCCTCACGTCCGCGGCGATCGCGCTCGTCGCGGCCCGGCTGCCGCGCACCCACGAGGAGCTCGGCCGGCTCCCGGGCATCGGCGCGCACACCCTCGCGACCGTCGGCGACGACGTCCTGGCGGTCGTCGCGCAGGCCCTCGCGGCGCCCGAGTAGGGCTGAGGACGACCGATCGGAGGACACGTCCGAGATTCGTCGAAGACATGTCGTTAATTCGGTTGTCCGGGGTCGCGAGGCGGGCCTAGGGTGATCCACGTCCTTGAAGAGGGGTCGCGCCGGAAGGCCATGGCCCGGAGCCGGAAGGAGGTGGGAGCAGAGATGAACACGAATCTGATCGTCGCGTCGTGCGCCGCACAGGCGTCCCGGCACGTCGTCGCGCCCACCGGCGTCGGCTTCGAGGGGCGTGGTGTGTCCATCGCCGGAACGCAGGCCATCGCTGGTCGTCTCATCGGCATGGTCGATGAGCGCCGGACGGGCCTCCCGACGTGGCACAAGCGCCCGCAGACCGATCTCTACTTCCGCCTCAGGGCTCCACAGGTCTGACCTCACAGGTCACCAAGGCCGCGGAGTCCCTCTCGGACCCGCGGCCTTTCTCATGTCCCCCCGATGACTTCGGGCGGGTGAGCAGGTCCGGTCCGGTACCGAACGACACGCTCACCCAGCGAGGACATCAGGAGGACATCGTGCGGCTCACGACGCTGCTCGACACCGTGAACCAGGGCGGATCCGGCGCCTGGCCTCCCACGGGCAGCACCGCGACCACCGACGACACCCAGTTCGACGCTCTCGTCGCGGACCTCATCCCGTGCCGGTCGAACGACCCCGAGCTCTGGTTCGCCGAGCAGACGGCCGTCGTCGAGCGGGCGAAGGCGCTCTGCCGTGAGTGCCCGATCATGGAGGGCTGCCTGGCCGGCGCGCTCGAGCGGGCCGAGCCCTGGGGTGTCTGGGGCGGCCAGGTCTTCATCGGCGGCGTGGTCGTCGCGACGAAGCGTGGCCGGGGTCGCCCCCGCAAGAACGCGCTGCCGGCCGCCTGACCGGCGGCACCGCACGGCGCCCGCGGCACTGCCCGCGGCGCCACGCGACGACCAGCGGTACCGCGTGACCCGCACCGGGAGGGGGTGCGGGTCACGCGGACCGTGCTCGACTCAGGCCCGTCCCACGAGGACGGGCAGGGCGGTGCACCCGCAGTCCGGGTGCACCGCCCACTCGCGTACCCGGGGCACCGCGTCGGGCACGCCCACCTCGTAGGTGACGCCGGCTCGCGCACGCTCGACACCGTCGAGGTGCGCGAGGACCGCGGCCGCCGTGAGCGCCGCGCACGTCCCGGCGACGACCCCGACCTCCACCGCGTCCCGGGGTGCAGCGCCACGCGGTCCGCGGGTCGCACCGAGCTGGGCGACGAGTGTCGGCCAGGCCGGGTCCGCGTCCGCGCGGTGCAGGTCGAGGCACCGCAGGCACGGTCCACGACCGGGGACGACGAGCGGACCGACGACGGTGTCCGCCTCGCGCACCACGACCGACAGGTGCGGGGTGCCCGAGCCGAGGAGCACCGTCGAGCGGGCCGGGTCCGCCGCGCCGTGCTCCACGACGACGACGAGGTCCGGCGGCTCGGTGCCGTCGACCCGGACGCGGGGAGCGGTGTCGCGCAGGATGCGGGCAGCGACGACGGCCCGGTCCGCGCCGATGTCGCCCCACCGGTAGCCGCACGGGCCGACGTCCGTCGACCGCACCGGGCCGTCGTCGTCGAGCAGCACGCGGCCGACCCCGGCGGCAGCGAGCGCGACTGCCGTGCCGAGGCCGGTGGGCCCGAGCCCGACGACGCCCACCGCGCGGTCGGTGCGCGCCGCGACAAGCCTCGCCCCGTCGCCGTCGGCGAGGAGCAGCGACCATGCGTCGGCGTCGGCGCCGGGCGGCCCGGTCGTCACCCTGCGGGCGGCCGCGCGCGTCGTCAGGCCTGCCTCGTCGAGGAGCCCGACCAGCGGGGCGAGCTCCGGCGCACGCAGGTCGCCCGTGTGGTCGAGGGAGGTCAGGGCGTGCACCTGCGCGGGCGTCAGGTCGACCAGCCGGACGGCCCACCGGGGGTCGGTGCCGACCTGCACCTCGGTGGTGCTGCGGCGCAGGACGCGCAGGCCAGGACGCAGACGCATGGGCTCCTCCTCGACGGTGGCGCCACTGTCGCACCGCCGACGGCAGGCCCGCGGACGCCGTCCACAGCCTGTGCCGCCGCGCCGCCGGACCCGCCGCGCGCCGCCGTCGTACCAGGTCAGGGCATACGAAGGGCGCCGCCCGACCGGACGGCGCCCTCGAGGTGACGAGGCTCAGGCCTTGCCGAGGATGCGGTTGAGCTTGGTGCCGCACACGGGACAGGTCGCCTTCGCCATGCGTCGCCCGGACTCGGAGATGACGACCTCGCCCTCCGCCTCGCGCTTCTCCTTGCACTTCACGCAGTAGAACTCGCCTGCATACGTGTCGGCCATGTGGTCCTCCGTCGGTGTCGAGCACCGGACCGGGAGACGGTGCCGGCGGCCGGACGCTTCGCGGAGAAGGCCCGAGCGTCGTCCACAGTAGCGGCGGGAGGGGTGCACAGGCCCGTGATCATGCGGGACGCGCCGCGCGCAGGCGGGTGAAGAGCAGGCCCGCGGGGGTGCGGAGGGCTAGCGTTCAGGTGTGCACCCCACGTACGACCTGTCGCAGGTCGAGGTCCGCCGGTCACGCAGGCGCGCGCGCACCGTCACGGCGTGGCGCGAGGGTGAGCGGACCGTCGTGGCGATCCCGGCGCGGTTCACGCGCGCGCAGGAGAACGAGTGGGTCCGCCGCATGCTCACGCGGCTCGCGGCGCAGGAGCGACGTCGCCGACCCTCGGACGAGGAGCTGGCCGCGCGCGCCGCCGACCTGTCCACCCGGTACCTCGGGGGCCGGGCGCGGCCGACGAGCGTCGCGTGGTCCACGAACCAGGGGCGTCGCTGGGGGTCGTGCACGCCGAGCGACGGCACGATCCGGCTGTCCGACCGCCTGCGCGGGATGCCGCGCTGGGTCGTCGACTACGTGCTGCTGCACGAGCTCGCGCACCTGCTGCACGCCGGCCACGGCCCGGACTTCTGGGCGGAGCTCGACGCGTACCCGCGCACGCAGCGGGCGCGCGGCTTCCTCGAGGGGGTCGCCTACGCGGCCGACCGCGGTGACGACGAGAGCGGCGAGCACCCGACGCGCCCCGGTGCCGCGGTCGACGACGAGCCGGCGGGGTCGGCCGACGAGCCCGCCGACGACACGACCGGCCGCACCCGGCGCCCCGTCGGGCGCGGGACCGAGGCCGAGCTGGAGGACCTGCTGGCCGTCGAGACCGTCGTGGCGGAGACCGTCCCGGAGGACGCCGTCGGCGCGGAGACCCCGTCCTGACGGACGCGCCCGTGCGGTCGTCGTCCTGCCAGACGCACCCGTGCGTTCGTCGTCCTGACGCACCCGTGCGGACCTCGGTGCCCTGCGCGTCGGCGGGGCCGGGGCCGTCCGCCCGCGCGGCGGCTGACCGCGCGGGCGCGGAGCCTCAGTCCTCGCGGGGTGTCTGCGGGTCCTCGCCGAGGATCTGCGCCAGGGCGCGGTCGACCTCGGCGGCGTCGTCGACGGCCGTGGCACGCCGCGCGGCGTAGCCCGCGGGGTCGTCGAGGTCCTCCGTCGTCGGCATGAGGTCGGGGTGGTCCCACACGGCGTCGCGGGCCGACGGCCCGTTGTCGCGGGCGATCAGCGCCCACAGCGCGGACGCGTCCCGCAGGCGCCGGGGGCGCAGCTCGAGGCCGACCAGGTTGGCGAAGGCCTGCTCCGCGGGCCCGCCGGCCGCGCGACGGCGCCGGATCATCTCGCGCAGCGCGACGGTGTGCGGCAGGTGCGCGATCGCGGCGGCGGCCGTAACCTCGTCGACCCAGCCCTCGACGAGCGCGAGGGCGGTCTCGAGCCGTTCGAGCGCAGCGCGCTGCTCGGGCGTCGTGTGCGGGGCGAACACCCCGCCGGACAGGGCGGCCTGCAGCGCGGCGGCGTCCGTCGGGTCGATGGACCGGACGGCCTCCTCGAGCTGGTCGACGTCGATCGAGATGCCGCGCGCGTAGGCCTCGACGGTCGCCATGAGGTGCGCGCGCAGCCACGGCACGTGCGTGAAGAGCCGCGTCGCGGCCGCCTCGCGCAGCGCGAGGAACAGGCGGACCTCGTCCGGCGGCGCGTCGAGCCCCTCGGCGAACGCGTCGACGTTGGCGGGCACGAGCGCCGGGGCGGGGGAGTCGAGCAGCGGCAGGCCGATGTCCGTCGTCCCGAAGACCTCGCGCGCGAGCGTGCCCGCGCCCTGGCCGACCTGCATGCCGAACACCGCGGAGCCGAGCTGGCGCAGCAGGAGCGACGGGTCGAGCCCGCCGGGCAGCGCGTCGGCGGCCTCCTCGGGCAGGCTGGACCCGAGCGCGTCGACGAGCGCGGAGGACAGCGACGCCGCGACGGGCTCGGTGAGCGTGCGCCACGTCGGCAGGGTCGCCTCGACCCACTCGGCGCGGCTCCACGCGTGCGGCGTCCCGGCCGCGGGCGGGAGGTCCGTGACCGCGTCGAGCCAGAGCTCGGCGACGGACAGCGCCTCGTGCACCTCGCGCGTCTGCGTGGGCGTGAGCGACGGGTCGCCGCCGACCGACGCCTGCTGGCGGGCCAGGTCGTGCGCCATCTGCCAGTTCACGGGGTCGTCGCCCGACGCGGCGAGCAGCCGGCGGATCTGCGCGACGGCCTGCTCGACCACGCGCGGGTCGTCGGGCAGCCCGGACGCCGAGGCCATCGCGGCGGGGTCGAAGCCGCGCGCGCGCATCTCGCGGATCGCGTCGTCGGCGCCCTCCCCGAGCATGGCGCGCAGCATCTGCTCCCAGGCGGGGTTCTCGGGCCCGTCGGGCCCGGGCACGGCGGGGTTGTCGGGGCTCACGGGGTCCTCCTGCGACGATGGGGCCGGCTGCGACCACGGTAACCACGCAGCGCAGGAACGAGGGATGGTGAGCGGGCAGGTTCGCTCAGGGCGCACGGCCGGGGGTCGGCGCGCCGGGCGGGACGACGTGACGGACGGCGGGACGGAGCACGCCGGTGCGGACGGGCGCGCCCCGGACCGGGTCGTCGTCGTGGGCACCGGTCCCGTCGCGACCGCCGTGCGCGCCGCATGGGACGACGCCCGGGCCGTGGACGAGCTGCCCGAGCAGGAGCCGCAGAGCGCGCTGGTCGGCGCGGACGTCGTCGTCCTCGTCGCGCACACCGGGGACCTCGCGCTGCAGGCCGGCCCCTCGCCGCGGGACCGGCAGGCCGCCGCCGTCGCGCAGGCGCAGCACGTGCTCGCGGCCGCCCGGGCGGTCGGCGTCCGGCACGTGGTGGTCGTCGGCTCGGCGGTGGTGCACGGTGCCGCGCCCGACCGTCCGGTCGTGCACGACCGCGACCCGCTGCCCCGCAGCACCGACGCACCACGCGACGGGCTCGTCGCCGAGCTCGTCGCGGTCGAGGCCGTCGTCGCCCGCGCCGCGCGCCGCCGGACCCCGCTCGTCACCGTGCTGCGGCCCGCGGCGCTCGTCGGGCCCGGCGTCGACACGTTCGTCACGCGCCACTTCGAGGCGCCGCGCCTGCTCACCGTGCGCGGGGCGGTGCGGCAGTGGCAGTTCGTGCACGTCGACGACGTCGCGTCCGCGGCCCGGTTCGCCGTCGAGCACGGCCTGACCGGGGCGCTGACCGTCGGCGCCATCGATGTGCTGTCCCCGTCGCAGGTCGAGGCCGCCGCCGGGATGCGCCGCGTCGAGCTCGCCCCGACGACGGCCTTCGGGACGGCCGAGCGGCTGCACCGGGTCGGCGTGCTGCCCGCGCCCGCGTCCGAGCTCGCGTTCGTCGTCTACCCGTGGACGGTCGCGTCCGACCGGCTGCTCGCGGCCGGCTGGACGCCGCGGTGGTCGAGCCCGGAGTGCCTCGACGTGCTGCTCGAGGGCGTGCAGGGTCGCGTCGCGGTCGCCGGTCGACGCGTCGGGTCGCGCGACGCGGCCGCGCTGGGGGCGGCCGGGGCCGCGGTCGCCCTCATCGGGACCGCGGCGGTGTGGCGGCAGGCGCGCGCCCGCCGCCACGGGTGAGCCCGCCCGCGCCCGAGCCCGCACCCGCGCCGGAAGGGGCCGGACGGCGTCCGCGCGGCACAGCGCCGTAGGGGATGATCTGTCCGTGCTCGACGCCCCCGACCAGCCGTCCGACGACGTCCTGCCCGAGCCGCGTCCGCTGACGCCGCGCGCGATCACGCTGACCGCCGCGCTGCTCGGGTCGGTGTCGCTGCTCGCGGTCCTCGTCGTCGTGCCGACGCCGTACGCGGTCAACAGCCCGGGCCCGACGCGCGACGTGCTCGGCGAGCACGACGGCACGCCGCTCATCCAGGTCTCGGGCGCTCCGACGTACGACTCGACCGGCGAGCTGCGCCTCACGACGGTGTCGAGCACGGGCGGCCCCGGGTACCCGTCGAGCATCCTCGGCGTCCTGTCGGGGTGGTTCCGGTCGTCGTCCGTCGTGCTGCCCGTCGAGCAGGTGTACCCGCCCGACGTCTCGCAGGAGCAGATCGACGAGTCGAACCAGGCGGAGATGGTGTCCTCGCAGGAGGACGCGACCGTCGCGGCGCTCACCGAGCTCGGGTACGAGGTGCCGGCGACGCTCATGGTCGCGGGCACCGTGCCCGGCACGGACGCCGACGGCAAGCTCGAGGAGAACGACGTCATCGTCGCGATCGACGGGCAGGCGCTGCCCGACTACCAGACGCTCGTCGACGTGCTCGCGGACGTCGCGCCGGGGCAGACCGTGACGCTCACCGTGCGGCGCCACGGCCAGTCCGTCGACGTCCCCGTCGTCACGTCCGAGCGCGAGGGCGGCGGCGCGCAGATCGGCGTGCTCATCGACCCGACGTTCGACATGCCGGTCGACGTGACGATCAGCATCGACGACATCGGCGGCCCGAGCGCGGGGACGATGTTCGCGCTCGGGATCATCGACAAGCTCACCCCCGAGGACGAGGCGGACGGCGTGACGATCGCCGGCACCGGGACCATGGACGTCACGGGCGCGGTCGGACCGATCGGCGGCATCCGGCAGAAGCTCGCCGGGGCGCTGCGGGACGGCGCCGGGTGGTTCCTGGCCCCCGAGGCGAACTGCGACGAGGTCGTCGGGCACGTCCCGGACGGGCTGCGGGTCGTGCGCGTCGGGACGCTGCACGAGGCGCGCGAGGCGATGGTCGCGATCGGCGCGGGCGAGGCCGACGACCTGCCCACGTGCACCGTCGAGCAGCCCGTCGCGAGCCCGGCCGCGGGCTGACGGGCCGCCTCCGGTCCGGCGCGTCGCCGCCCGGCGGGCCGGCCGACGGACTGCCGCCCGGCGGTCGCTAGTCGAGCGTCGAGCGCAGCGCGGTCACGAGGCCCGGCACGAGGTCGGGGCCCTGGCCGACCTGGTCGTCCGCGTCGTGCTCGCGCGAGCGGACCGCGCACCACGACGGGCCGTCGCGCAGGACGCCCACGGCGAGCCGCACGTCCGCGCGGTCGGGGTGCTCCAGCAGGTACCGCAGCGCGGCGTCGGGGTCCTGCGGCATGTCCGCCTCGGCGGCGGGCGGCAGGACGACGCGCTCCACGCTGACCGCGACGCCGTCGACGGCGTCGGGCCACGACAGGCCCGCGAGCAGCGTCTCGAGGTCGGGCGCGGACGGCAGCCCCTCCTGCTCGACGGACGTCAGGTGCCACGGGTCGGTCGTCGCCGCAGCCAGCACGTCCTGCGCGAGCTGGTCCGCCAGGCCGGGCTCGGTCGCCAGCGCGGACTGCGTCCTGACCAGGGCGAACACCCGGACCGGGGCGTCCCAGCCGGCGGCCGCGACGTGGTGCTCGACCTCGCGGACGGCGTCCGCGAGCGCGCGCTGACCGGGGTGCGGGGAGGTGGGGGGCTGCGTCACCGGACCATGGTCGCACCCGTGTGGGAACCTGGGCCTCCAGCAGGACGTTCACACCGGCGAGGGGTCGCGCGCGTGCGCGTGCCGCTCGGGCCGTGGTCCGCCACGGCCGGCCGTGCCCAGACGACGACGAGGACGCTCCGTGACCTTCGCCAGCCCACCCCGCCCACGACCTGCCGGCCGCCGCCGGCGGGGGGCGCTCGCTCCGACCCTCGTCGTCCTCGGCGTGCTCGTCGTCCTCGTGCTCGTCATGGCGCAGGTGTGGACGGAGGTGCTCTGGTACGACCAGCTCGGCTACGTCCAGGTGCTCGGCACCGAGTGGGGCACCCGTGCGGTGCTGTTCGTCGCCGGGTTCCTCGTCATGGCGGCCGCGGTCGCCGCGAGCCTGAGCTACGGCTACCGCTCGCGTCCCGTGTACGCGCCGTCGACGCCCGAGCAGGCCAACCTCGACCAGTACCGCGAGGCGATCGAGCCGCTGCGTCGGCTCGTCATGATCGTCGGGCCCGCGGTGCTCGGGCTGTTCGCCGGGGCCGCCGCGTCGCAGCAGTGGACGACGGTGCAGCTGTGGATGCACGGGCAGCAGGTCGGCGAGTCCGACCCGCAGTACGGCATCGACCTCGGCTTCTACCTGTTCACGCTGCCGGGCCTGCGGTTCGTCGTGTCGTTCCTCATGGCCGTGACGATCCTCGCGGGGATCGGCGGCCTGGCGACGCAGTACCTGTACGGCGGTCTGCGGATCGGGGGCGGCCGGGGCTCGGGCCCGCGCACCACGCGCGCGGCCCGCGTGCACCTGTCGGTCATCGGCGCGGTGCTCATGCTGCTCGTCGCCGCGAACTACTGGCTCGACCGGTACTCGATCCTCACGAAGGCGGGGGAGAAGTTCCACGGCGCCGCGTTCACCGACGTGCACGCGGTCATCCCGTCCAAGGCGATCCTCGCGGGCATCGCGATCTTCGTCGCCGTGACGTTCCTCGTGACGGCGCTGCGTGGCAACTGGCGGCTCCCCGCGATCGGCGTCGGGCTCATGGTCGTCGCCGCGATCGCGGTCGGCGGCATCTACCCGGCGATCGTCCAGCGGTTCCAGGTCCAGCCGAACCAGCAGGACCGTGAGGCGCCGTACATCCAGCGCAACATCGACGCGACGCTCGCCGCGTACGGGCTCGAGGACGTCGAGACGTCCGACTACGACGCGAAGGTCACGACCGAGGCCGGCGCGCTGCGCTCCGACGCGGAGACGACCGCGTCGATCCGCCTGCTCGACCCGCAAGTCGTCAGCCCGTCGTTCAAGCAGCTCCAGCAGATCCGCGGGTTCTACCACTTCCCCGACTCGCTGTCGGTGGACCGGTACGAGATCGACGGGGAGAGCCGGGACACCGTCATCGCGGTCCGTGAGCTCGACCTCGACGGCCTCGACTCCGCGCAGCGGAACTGGACGAACGACACGACCGTGTACACGCATGGGTTCGGCGTCGTCGCCGCCTACGGCAACACGACCGCCGGGCGGGGGGCGCCGGAGTTCTGGGAGAGCGGCATCCCGTCGCGCGGGTCGATGGGCCCGTACGAGCCGCGCATCTACTTCAGCCCGCAGGCGCCCGACTACTCGATCGTCGGCGCCCCCGAGGGGACGGACGGCTGGGAGCTCGACTTCCCGTCGGACGAGTCGTCCGGCGCGCAGTACAACGCGTTCCCGACGCAGGACGTGTCCGCCGGCCCGAGCGTCGGCAACCCGTGGAACAAGCTCCTGTACGCGCTGAAGCTCGGCGACGAGCAGGTGCTGTTCTCCAACCGCGTGAACTCCGAGTCGCAGGTCCTCTACGACCGCAACCCGCGCGACCGGGTCCAGAAGGTCGCGCCGTACCTCACGCTCGACGGTCGCGTGTACCCCGCGGTCGTCGAGGGCCGGGTCAAGTGGATCGTCGACGGCTACACGACGACCGACCAGTACCCGTACTCGGCCGGGCGCTCCCTGGAGAGCGCGACGCGTGACGCCCTCACGGAGACGACGGAGACGATCCAGGCCCTGCAGCCGAAGACCGTGAACTACATCCGGAACTCGGTGAAGGCCACGGTCGACGCGTACGACGGCTCGGTGGACCTGTACGCGTGGGACGCGGAGGACCCGGTCCTCGCGGCCTGGTCGGAGGTCTTCCCGACGTCCCTCAAGCCGCTCTCGGAGATCAGCGGTCCGCTGATGAGCCACCTGCGCTACCCCGAGGACCTGTTCAAGGTGCAGCGCGCGCTCCTCACGCGGTACCACGTCGAGGACGCCAACCAGTTCTTCTCCGGCAACGACTTCTGGGCCAACCCGGTCGACCCGACGCACCCGAACGTCAACGTCCCGCAGCCGCCGTACTACCTGACGCTGCGGATGCCGGACCAGGACGCGGCCCGGTTCTCGCTCATGTCGACGTTCATCCCGGGCGGTTCCGGGGCGCGCGAGGTGCTCACCGGGTACCTCGCGGTGGACGCCGAGGCGGGCAGCGAGGGGGGCAAGCCGTCGGAGGACTACGGCAAGCTGCGCCTGCTCGAGCTGCCACGCGACTCGACCGTCCCGGGCCCTGGCCAGGTGAACAACAACTTCAACGCCGACCCGACGGTGTCGAACGAGCTGAACATCCTGGCGCGCGGCGACTCCCAGGTGGTGCGCGGCAACCTGCTGACGCTGCCCGTCGGCGGCGGTCTGCTGTACGTGCAGCCCGTGTACGTGCAGGCGTCGTCCGGCACGGCGTTCCCGTTGCTGCAGCGCGTGCTGGTCGCGTTCGGCGACTCGATCGGCTTCTCTGACACCCTGGACGGCGCGCTCGACCAGGTGTTCGGCGGCGACTCCGGGGCGGATGCCGGTGACGCCGGCACGTCGCCGGGCGAGGAGCCGGCCGACGGTGCGACCGAGGCGCCGACGGACCAACCGACCGACGAGCCGACGGACGGCGGGACGACCGACACCCCCGACCAGGCGACCGCGCGCGCGTCGCTCGACCGCGCGCTCCAGCAGGCCCGTCAGGCCCTGCAGGAGAGCCAGGCCGCGCTGCAGACCGGCGACTTCGCCGCGTACGGCGCGGCGCAGGACCGGCTGACCCAGGCCGTCGAGGACGCCGTGAAGGCTGAGGCGGACCTCGAGGCCGCGGGCGGCTGACGACGAGTCCGGTCAGGACGTGGGCCGGGTGCTGCGGGCGACCGCGGTGCCCGGCCCTCGTCGTCGGGGCTGAGGTGGGCTCCCGTGGGTTGCGGTGGCGCCGCGACGGGGTGGTCGGGGGCCGATTTGGTCTCGTCCCGCGCGTGACGTAAGGTAATCAAGCCGACGCGGGGTGGAGCAGCTCGGTAGCTCGCTGGGCTCATAACCCAGAGGTCGCAGGTTCAAATCCTGCCCCCGCTACAAGAAGACGAAGGCCCGGACCACACGGTCCGGGCCTTCGTCGTTCACCAGGGCGACCACCGGGTGGCGTGCCGGTCGGTCGGGTGATCGTCGATAGAGTCGGCGTCGCCGCGGCCCGGTCCGCGGCGCACTCCGGGAGGGCAGCAGTGCAGACGAGTCCAGCGGAGGCACCGGTCCTGCGCAGCAGGGACGGCAGCGTCCACGTCACCGACGAGCGGATCAACACGGTCACGCACCTCGCGGCGAGCTGCTTCGCCCTGGTGGGTGCGGCGCTGCTGGTCGCCCAGGCGAGCGTCGAGGGCGACCCGTGGAAGATCGTCGGACTGGCCGTGTACGGGGTGTCGGTGCTGACGCTGTTCGTCGCCAGCACCCTGCACCACGGCATCGACCGCGGCCCGCGGGTCAACGAGGTGCTGCGCACCCTGGACTACGCGTCGGTGTTCCTGCTGATCGCGGGGAGCATCACGCCGCTGGTGCTCGTGCTCTTCCGCAACACCTACGGGTGGACCGTGCTCGGCGCGGTGTGGCTGGTCGCCGCCGCCGGGATCGTGGCGCGCTCGATGCTGCGCGACCTGCCGAAGTACGTCACCAACACCCTCTACATCGCGCTCGGCTGGATGCCGGTGCTCCTGGTCGGCGCGGGCGTGCCCCTGCCGTTCGGTGCGTACGCGCTGATGGCGGCGGGCGGCCTGCTCTACAGCGTCGGGTTCGTGATCTTCGTCGTCGAGCGCCCCAACCCGGTCCCCGGGGTGCTGGGCTTCCACGAGATCTGGCACGTGCTGGTGGTGCTCGCCGCGGTGCTGCACTACCTGCTCATGTACCGGTACGTGCTGCCCGCGTAGGTCCGCCCGCACGCACCGTCGCGCGGGACCTGGGTCCCCCGCGCACGCACCGTCGCGCGGGACCTAGGTCCCCGGTGGCACGCGCGGCGCTGCCTAGCGTGACCGGAGCGCCAGGGCTGCCGGACGAGGAGGTGCGCGGTGCGCGCGACGGGGGACACCGCGGGGCGACCCGGCGGCGCGGGGCGGGGACGGCCCGTGCGGCAGCTGCACCACGACACCGCCGACCGGCCCTTCATCGTCATCTGGGAGGTCACGCGGGCGTGCGCGCTCGCGTGCCGGCACTGCCGCGCCGACGCGATCCCGCGGCGGAACCCGCGCGAGCTCGACACCGAGCAGGGCAAGCGGCTGCTCGACGGGCTCGCGTCGTTCGGCGCGCCCCGGCCGCTGGTCGTGCTCACGGGCGGGGACCCGTTCGAGCGGCCCGACCTCGCGGAGCTGGTCGCCTACGGGACGTCCGTCGGGCTGAGCGTGGCGCTGTCGCCGTCGGTGACGCCGCGGCTCACCCCCGGGGTGCTGGCCGGGCTGCGGGACGCTGGCGCGAAGGCCGTGTCGATCTCGCTGGACGGCGCCGAGGCGGCGACGCACGACGCGTTCCGTGGAGTGCCCGGGGTGTTCGACGACACCCTCGTGGCGCTCGACGCGGTCCGGGCGGCGGGGCTGCGGCTGCAGGTCAACACGACGGTCACGGCCGGCAACGTGCACGAGCTGCCGCGGGTGCTGCGTCGGGTCCTCGACGCCGGGGTGAGCCTGTGGAGCGTGTTCTTCCTGGTCCCGACGGGGCGCGGGCAGGCGCTCGACGCGCTGTCGGCGCAGGACGAGGAGGAGGTCCTGCACTGGCTGCACGAGGTGTCCGACCTCGTGGCGGTCAAGGCGACCGAGGCGGCGCACCACCGGCGGGTCGCGGTGCAGCGCGCCGCCGCGCGGCAGGCCGCCGCGCGGCGGGGCGCCGAGCAGTGTGCCGCCGAGCGGCCGGACGCCGAGCGGCGCGCCACCGGCCCGGGCGGGTTCGACGACCTCGACGTCGCCTTCCCGCCGGGTCCGCTGCGGGAGCGGCTGCGCCGCGAGACCGTCGCGGCGCTCGCGGGCGGGACGTTCGCGCGGCGGCCGCCGCGGCCGCCGATGGACGTCGGCTCGGGCCGGGGGTTCGCGTTCGTCGACCACGTCGGCGACGTGTACCCGAGCGGCTTCCTGCCGGTCGTCGCGGGGTCGGTGCGGGACGCGTCGTTCCCGGACGTCTACCGGACGTCGCCCGTGCTGACGGCCCTGCGGGACCCGGACGCGCTCGGCGGACGGTGCGGGCGGTGCGAGTTCCGGTCGGTGTGCGGCGGGTCGCGGTCGCAGGCGTACGCGCGCACGGGCGACCTGCTCGCCGAGGACCCGAGCTGCGCGTGGGTGCCCGCGGAGGGTGTCCTGGCCTGACGGTGTCGTGGTCGACCGCGCGGTGCGGCGGCCCCGCCGTGACCCTTCGGGCTGGTCAGGCGGGCCGGGGGAGCGGGTCCGGGTGCGCGGATGCGTGCCACGCGGTCGCGGCGAGGTCGTCCGGCACGCCGCCCGTGGTCGGCAGTCCGGCCGCGCGCCAGGCGTGGAAGCCGCCGACGACGTCCCCGGACCGGTGCAGGCCCAGGTCGACGAGCGCGTCGGCGGCGAGGCTGGACGTGTAGCCCTCCGAGCAGAGGACGACGACGTGGACGTCGTACCCCGTGGCCTGCGGGATGCGGTGGTCGCTCGCCGGGTCGAGCCGCCACTCGAGGACGTTGCGCTCGATGACGAGCGCGGCGGGCACCGACCCCTCGGTGGCCCGCTGCGCCGCGGGGCGGATGTCGACGAGCAGCGCGCCGCGCCCGACCGCCGCCCACGCGTCCCGGGGGGTGAGGCGGTCGATGCGCGTGCGGGCGTCGGCGAGGACCTCGTCGATCGTGCGGCGCGCCCGCGTACGGGCCGGGGTCCGGACGGTCCGCGTCGCGGTGCTCACTCCTCGGGCTCCGTCGTCTCGACCGTGCGGGACGGGACGAGGCCGTCGGGCGTCGACCGGTAGTACGTCATGCGGTTCAGCGGCGGGGAGTAGGCGTGGATGCTGACCGCCGGCTCGGTGCCGACGTTGAGGACGTCGTGGATCTGCCCCGTGGCGACGGTCTGGGTGCGGCCGGTGGTGAAGTCCTGGGGGACCAGGCGGCCGTCGGCGTCGGGGCGGACCTCGGTGAGGGTGCCAGCGACGATCGTGAACGCGGCGGTCGAGTCGCCGTGGTCGTGCGGCTCGGTGCCTTGCGCCGGGAGCCACGACAGGAGCCAGACGTCGACGCCGTCGGGGGCGTCGAGCCGCGTCCACCAGCGCTCGCCCTCGGTGAACTGCACGAGGGGGCGCCACACGTCGGGGCGGTCGGCGAGCGAGCGGACGAGCGCGGCGAGCTCGTCCGCCCCGAGCGGCACCGGCGAGGTCGTCGCCGCCGGTGCGACGGCGACGTCGGCACGGGCGGCTGTGCGGGTGGAGGTGCGGGTGGAGGTGCGGGTGGAGGTGGCGGGGCGGAGGGGGACGTCGACGGACATGGTGGTTCCTCTCGGGGCGGCTGCGGGTGCCCGCGGGCGTCGAGGCCTGCCGGGAGGGCGGCGGGACGAGTGCGGGCGGGTGTCAGGGTCTGCGTGGCCGGCGCGGGGCCGGGAGGGACGTCAGCGGGTCTGACAGCAGGCGCGACAGGAGCGGAGCACCGGGCCGACGTGCGTCGTGGTCATCGTGCGGCTCCTCTCCGTCCTGGGGGCGCGGTGCGCCCGAGGGGTGGGCGGCCACGCGTCGGCGGTCCGCCCGTCGGCAGCGTAGGTCGGTCCAGAAAAGCCGACCAGATCAGTCTTGCTTTGTGAGACCGCCGTCTCGCCCGTGACGCATCTCTCACGGACCGGCCGGCCCCGAGCGGTCATCGCGGGCGCCGACCGGCCGATCGGAGGCGTGACGGGGTGCGGAGCGATCGCGCCCCGCACGCAGGTGGGAGGGCGCAGTCATGCGGGTGTGGCGCGAGCAGTCGATCGGCCGGCGGATGTACGCGGTGTTCGGGCTGCTCACCGCGGGGACGGCCCTGGCGATCGTGCTGGGGGCCGTGACCGCGACGACGCAGCGAGGCTACGCGGACCAGCTCGCCCAGGCGGACCGCCTGCTGCGCCTCGCGGAGCAGGCGCGGTTCCAGATCGCCGACGCGACCGGGTGGCAGGGCCTCGTGGTCGCCGACGTCGCGGCCCTCGGACCCGACGCCGCGCTCGCGGACGACGCGTACAACCGCGGAGAGCTGCTCCGGACCGAGGAGTCGGTGCGGACGTGGCTCGCGGACCTCGACGTCGAGGGCGCCACGCCGGACGAGCGTGCGACGTTCTCGGCGCTGGGTCCGGCCTGGGACGAGTTCTTCGCGGGAGACGACGAGGTCGTCGCGCTGCTGCGCACCGGCGAGCCCGAGGACTACCGTGCCGCGCTCGTCCTCATCAACGAGGGCAGCGCCGGGGCGCCGTACGACGAGGTGCTGCGGCTCGCCGAGGAGGTGCAGGCGTCGATCGCCGACCGGGTGGCCGCGCTGCGGACCGCGCAGGGCGCCGCCGAGGAGCGCGGGCTCCTGATCCTGCTCGTCCTCGGCGCCGGCTCGGCGGCGTTCGCCGTGTTCGCCGCCCGCAAGGTCACGCGTGACGTGTCGGGCCCGGCGGCCCGCATCCGCGACGTCGCCACCGCGATGGCCGAGGGCGACCTGTCGCGCCGGACGGGGCTCGACGGCGGCGGGGAGATCTCGCGGGCCGGTGCCGCGCTCGACGCGGCGATCACCGCGGTGTCGTCCCTCGTCGGGCACGTCACGCAGACCGCCGCGCAGACCACCGGCACGGCGACGTCCGCACGGGACGCGTCGCGTCTGGGTGCGCGCGCCGCGGGCGAGACGTCCGCGCAGGCCGGGTCCGTCGCCGAGTCGGCCGAGCAGGTGTCCCGCAACGTGCAGACCGTCGCCGCCGGTGCGGAGCAGATGGGCGCCAGCATCCGCGAGATCGCGCAGAACGCCGCGCAGGCCGCGAAGGTCGCCGCCGAGGCCACGAGCGTCGCCGAGGCGACGAACGCGCACGTCGCGCGCCTGGGGACGTCGTCGCAGGAGATCGGGAACGTCGTCAAGCTCATCACGTCGATCGCGGAGCAGACGAACCTGCTCGCGCTCAACGCGACGATCGAGGCCGCACGGGCCGGGGAGGCCGGCAAGGGCTTCGCGGTCGTCGCCGGGGAGGTCAAGGAGCTCGCGTCCGAGACCGCGAAGGCCACCGAGGACATCGCGCGCCGCGTCGAGGCCATCCAGGACGACACGAGCGCCGCCGTCGTCGCGATCGGCCAGATCTCGCAGATCGTCGCGAGCATCAACGACTTCCAGCTGACGATCGCCTCCGCGGTCGAGGAGCAGACGGCGACGACCAACGAGATGACCCGGGGCGTCGCGGAGGCCGCGCAGCGCGCGGGGGACATCGCCGCCCACATCGGCGCGGTCGCGACGAGCGCGGCGGAGAGCTCGGACGCGCTGGCTCGGGTGGACGAGAGCATGGACGGCGTCGTCGCGTACTCGCGGGAGATGGCGACGACGATCGCGGCGTTCCGCCTGTAGTCGCGCCGTCCGTCGCCGGCCCGTGCCGGTCGTCGTCGGCTCGCGCTCGCGTCAGCTCCCGCCCGGGGCGTCGTCCTCGCGCACGACGACGACGACCTTGCCCCGCGTGCGGCCGTCGCCGTGGTAGCGCAGCGCCTCGGCGACGTCGTCGAGCGCGAAGCACCGGTCGACCACGGTCCGCACCCGGCCCGCCTGGATCAGCTCGACCAGCGGCGCGACGTGCCGCACACCGAGGCGGACGGCGAGGACGCGCAGGCGTTTGCGGGACCGCAGCCCGACGAGCGGTCCGAGCAGCAGCACCTGGAGCAGGGTCCGCACCGAGCCACCCACGAACAGGTACCGGCCGCCCGGCGCGAGGGCGCGCGCGTACGCGCGGACGGAGCGGTACCCGGCCAGGTCGAGCACGACGTCGTAGGTGCGCCCGTCGCGCGTGAAGTCCTCCGTCCGGTGGTCGCGGACGTGGTGCGCACCCAGCGACCGCAGGTACTCGAGCTTCTCGGCGGTGTCGACGGCGGTGACCTCGGCGCCGTCGAGCAGGGCGAGCTGCACGGCGTACGTGCCCGCGCCGCCGCCCGCGCCGTTGACCAGCACGCGTGAGCCGTCGTGCACCCCGCCCTTCGCCCTGATCCCCTGGAGGGCGATGGCCGCGGCCTGCGGGATCGCGCTGGCCTCGACGTGCGTCATCCCCGCGGGCATCGGGGCGAGCGCGTCGGACCGGACGCACACCGCCTCGGCGAACCCGCCCAGGCGGTCGAGGACGTCGGCGTAGACGTCGTCGCCGGGGCGGAACGTGGTGACGTCGCGGCCGACGGCGACGACGCGGCCCGCGACGTCCGACCCGAGGACGTGCCGGCGCGGCCGGCGCAGCCCGCCGAGCCGCGAGTACAGGGGCCGTCCGTGCAGCGCCTCGGTGTCGGACGCGTTGACCGAGCAGGCGTGCACGGCGACGAGCACCCCGTCGTCGCGGGGCGTCGGGGCGTCCACGTCGGCGACCCGCACCACGTCGGCTGTCCCGTACCGGGTGTAGACCGCTGCTCTCACGAGGCCCGATCCTGGCCGAGCAGGTGCTGCGGGTCCAGGTCGGGACCGGCGCTCGCCTCGGGCGGGGTCGCGCGGGTGTGACGGCAGCGCGCGGGTGTGACGGCAGAGCGTCCGGACGTGCGGGGCGGACGTGCCGCGGTCCGGGAGCGCCGTGCAGCAGGGGGGAGGGCGCTCCCGGACCGTGGGGGCCGCTTACTTGAAGGCGTCCTTGACGTCGTCGGCGGCGTCGCGGGCCTTGTCACCGGCCTGCTTGATGTTGGCCGACGCCTGGTCGGCCTGACCCTCGGCCTTGAGGCGGTCGTTGTCGGTCGCGTCGCCGACGCCCTCCTTGACCTTGCCCTTGGCCTCTTCGGCGGCGTGCGTGATCTTGTCGTCCAGACCCATGAGGGTCCTCCTCTCCGGGGTGCCGCGGGGCGCGGCGCTGCTCGTCGGCGTCGTCGTGGGGGGCGGGCTAGGCGGCTCGACGTCCGCGCCCGACGAGCCAGCCGATGAGGCTGACGACGAGCAGGATGATGCCGATCCAGAGCAGGATCTTGGCGGCCTCGACGGCGACGCCGAGGACGATCATGACGACGCCGGCGATGATGAGGATGAGCCACAGAGCCATCTGTCTGCCTCTCTCGACGCGGCGGCCGCGGTAGCGACCGCCGACCTGACGCGGCGACCGAGGTTCTCCGGCCACCACGATCCATGGTCGTCGCGCAACCCCCGTCTCGCATGTCGGGCAGAACGGGGCAAGGTGTGCTAAGTGCGGCACGCGGCTCGGTTTGCTGCGATGCCACCGGCCGGACTCGTGGATCTGGATGCACCTGCTCGCCACGTGGACGCCGTGTCCAGCATGCGAACACGGCGGCGCGGATACTTGACCGAACCAGTCGGGATTTCTACTGTGCTCCTCACCGGGGCCGAAGGTCCCGGGGTCATGAGCTCCAGCACCAAGCCCCGGCTTGCTGGACGGCAACCCTCCCGCGCGGCGGGGTGCCCCGGGTGACGACCAGGTCGAGGGCCACCGCCCCCGGCAACGGCGCGGACGCAGGCCACGGCCTGCCGAGAAGGAGAGAGCGATGAACGGGCGAGCACCCGGACGCACGGTCGTCCTGTCGTGTCGGTGTCGCCCCTGTCCGCCCTCCTGTCGCGCCTGCTGACCACGACGCACCGCTGACCTGAGGGCCGGCGCCCGGCCCGTGGCCGCCACGCCGACGTCTGGCGTCCCGGCGCACCCGCGACGCCACGCCTCCCCTCGCACCACCGCACCCTCCCCACCCCCGCCCCGAGCGGGCGCGCAGCCGCGCGCCCGTCCGGTCGCGCACCCCGAAACGGATGGCACCCCCCATGACCGTTGCCCGCAGCGTCCACCTCGGCCTCGACCTGTCCGACGCCGGCGCCCACCCCGAGGCCTGGCGCACCACCGGCTCCGAGGCCCACCGGCTGTTCGACCCCGAGCGTCTGCGCGAGCTCGTCGACACCGCCCAGCGCGCCACGCTCGACTTCGTCCTCTTCGACGACTCGTTCGCGCTGCACACCAGCCGCAACACGACGCTGCGGGGCCGGCTCGACGCCGCGCTCGTGTCCGCCCGGCTCGCGCCCCGCAGCACCGGCATCGGCCTCGTCGCGACCGTCGACACCACGCACACCGAGCCGTTCCACGTCGCCAAGGCGCTGCAGACCATCGACCACGTGAGCCACGGCCGCGCCGCCTGGCAGGTCGCCTGGTCCACCACCGAGGAGGTCGCCTCCGCGTTCGGCCGCAAGCCCGCGCAGGACGAGGCCGACGCCGTCGCCGAGGCCGACGAGGCCGTCGACGTCGTGCGCAAGCTCTGGGACAGCTGGGAGGACGACGCCGAGATCCGCGACGTCCCCACAGGCCGGTTCGTCGACCGCGGCAAGATCCACCGCATCGACCACGAGGGCGTGCGGTTCGTCGTCAAGGGCTCGTCCATCACGCCCCGGTCGCCGCAGGGCCGGCCGCCGGTCGTCGTGCGCACGTCCTCGCCGGCGTCGGTCGCGCTCGCGGCGCACCGCGCCGACGTCGTGCGGATCACCGCCACCGACCGCGGCGACGCCGCCGCCCAGCGGGCCGAGCTCCGGGCGGCCGCCGCCGCGGTCGGGCGCGACCCCGACACGCTGCGCGTCCTCGTCGACGTATTCGTCGTCCTCGGCGGCACCGAGCCCGCCGCGCAGGAGCGGCTCGCGCTGCTCGACGCCCTCGCCGGCGCCGCCCGCCGCCCCGCCGGGTACGCCCACGTGGGTACCGCCGCCGACCTCGCGCGGACCGTCGAGGACTGGACCGCGACCGGCGCCGCCGACGGGTTCGTCCTGCGCCCCGCCGCGCTGCACACCGACGTCGACGGGATCGCCGACGAGGTCGTCCCGCTGCTGCGCGCCGCGGGCGTCTTCCGCGACGCGTACCCCGGCACGACGCTGCGGGACACCCTCGGGCTCGCCCGCCCCGCGAGCGTCTACGCGTCCGCGTCCGCCTCCGCGATCGCGTGACCCGGCCGTGAGCGCGCGCACCCCCCGCAAGCAGGTCCACCTCGGCGCCCACTTCCCGGGCGTCAACAGCACGACCGTCTGGAGCGACCCCGCGTCCGGCAGCCAGATCGACTTCGCGTCGTTCGAGCACCTCGCCCGCAAGGCCGAGGACGCCCGGCTCGACTTCTTCTTCCTCGCCGAGGGCCTGCGCCTGCGCGAGCACAAGGGCGAGATCTTCGACCTCGACGTCGTCGGCCGGCCCGACACGCTGCCGGTCCTGGCCGCGCTCGCGGCCGTCACCGACCGGCTCGGCCTGGTCGGCACGATCAACACGACGTTCAACGAGCCGTGGGAGATCGCCCGGCAGTTCGCGACGCTCGACGTGCTGTCCGGTGGGCGCGCGGCGTGGAACCTCGTGACCTCGTCTGACGCGTTCACCGGCGCGAACTTCCGCCGCGGCGGCTTCCTGCCGTACGAGCAGCGGTACGAGCGTGCCGCCGAGCTCGTCGAGGTCGCCCGCGCGCTGTGGGACTCGTGGGACGACGACGCCGTGCTCGGCGACGGCGCGAGCGGGGCGTTCCTGCGCGACGGCGCGGTGCGCGACGTCGAGCACGTCGGCCCGCACTTCCAGGTCCGCGGGACGTTCCCCACGCCGCGCGGCCCGCAGGGGCACCCCGTGCTGTTCCAGGCGGGCGACTCCGGGCCGGGCCGCGACTTCGCGGCGGCGACCGCCGACGTCGTGTTCTCGATGCACTCGACGTTCGAGGACGGCCAGGCGTTCTACCAGGACGTCAAGGGTCGGCTCGCGGCGCTCGGCCGCACCGAGGAGTCGCTCAAGATCCTCCCCGCGACCACGGTCGTGCTGGGGGACACCCCGCAGGACGCCGCCGACCGTGCCCGGCACGTCCGCCGCCAGCAGGTCTCCGGGCCCGGGGCCATCGCGTTCCTCGAGCAGGTGTGGGGCGTCGACCTCACGTCGTACGACCCCGAGGGCCCGCTGCCCGACGTCGAGCCCGACGTCGACAACGCCGACATCACCCGCGGCCGGGTCCGGCACGTCAAGGACCCGCGTCCCGTCGTCGCGCAGTGGCGGGCGCGCGCCGAGGCCGAGGGGCTGTCGATCCGGGACCTCGTCATCGCCGTGACCACCCGCGGCGGGTTCGTCGGGACCGCCACGCAGGTCGCCGACGACATCGACCGGGCCGTCCAGGAGGACGCGAGCGACGGCTTCATCCTCGTCCCGCACCTCACGCCGCACGGCCTGGACGACGTGCTCGACCAGGTCGTCCCGCTGCTGCAGGAGCGCGGCTCGTTCCGCACCGAGTACACGGGGCCGACGCTGCGCGACCACCTCGGGCTCGACCGTCCCGTCGCGGCCTCGCGCCGCACCGCCCACCTCGACCAGCAGCCCGTCGGCTGACCAGGAGCCCGCGATGACCGACACGACCACCCTCCCCGCCGTCGACGCACCGGCGCCGACGCCCGACCCGCGCGACGCGTGGGCCGCATGGCACGCCGAGCGCGAGCGCGCGCTGTTCGCACCGCACGGCTGGCTCACCCCGGTCGCGCTGCTCTGGCTGCGCGCCCAGCGGCGAGAGCTGCCCGGCGTCCCCGGCCTGTGGTGGGCCGACGACGACGGCGCCCACGTGCTCGCCCCGGACGACGACGGCCTCCTCGCGGTCGGACCCGACACCGCCGGTGCCGGGCCCGACGGTGCCCGGCACGCGACGCCGCTGCGCGGCGAGCGCACCTGGCCGGTCGTCGAGGACGGCTCGCTCGTCGTCGCCCGCTACGTGCCCGACGGCCGCGACCCGCTCGCCGCACCCGACGAGGTCGAGGTCGTCGTCGAGCTCGTGCGCCGCACCGGCCGGTACGCGCTGCGGCTGCGCGACCCGCTCGCCCCGACCCGGACCCGCTTCACCGGGGTGCCGACGTTCGCGTACGACGACTCGTGGGTCCTCGACGCGCCGGTCCGCTGGTACGACGAGCCGCAGCGGGTCGTCGTCGGTGCCGCGCAGCCCGGGCTCGTGCACGACGCGACGCTCGTCGGGGAGGTCGACGTCGAGCACGCCGGGGCCGCCCGGACGCTGCGCCTGGTCGGTGCGCCCGGCAAGGACGGCGTCGCGCTGATCTTCTCCGACGAGGCCGACGGCATCGCCGGGTGGCGCGTCCTGCAGGCCACCCGCCCGGCGGAGGGGGCCGCGACGATCCGGCTCGACCTCAACCGCACCCTCAACCTGCCGTACGTCTTCACCGACCACGGCACGTGCCCGTCGCCCGTGCTCGGCAACCACCTGCCGTTCGCCGTCGAGGCCGGGGAGCGCGCACCGAGGAGGCACTCGTGAGCACCATCGACCTGCGCCACGACGACGTCCAGCGGCGCGTCGCCGACGTCGTCCCCGTGCCCGTCCTCGACGAGGCCCGGACCGTCCCGACGACCGTGACCGGCCGCGACGAGCTCGAGCGGCTGCGCGTCACGCCCGCCCGGCACCCGGCCCGGTGGGTCGCGACGGCGGCCGTCGCCGTCCTGCTCGCCATGGTCGTCAGCTCCCTGGTGAGCAACGAGAAGTGGGGCTGGGACGTCGTCTCGCAGTACCTCACGTGGCCGTCGGTGATCGAGGGTCTGTGGGGCACGATCCGGCTCACCGCCGTCGCCGCGGTCGTCGGGTTCGGCCTCGGCACCGTCCTCGCGCTCATGCGGCTGTCGCGCTCGCCGCTCCTGCAGTCCGTGGCGTGGGCGTACGTGTGGGTGTTCCGGTCGGTGCCGCTGATCCTGCAGCTGCTGCTCTGGTACAACCTCGCGTACCTCTACCCGACGCTCACGCTCGGCATCCCGTTCGGTCCCGCGTTCACCGAGTTCGGCACGCTCGACGTCGTCGACAAGTTCGGTGCCGCGATCCTCGGCCTCGGGCTCTCGCAGGCCGCGTACTCCTCGGAGATCGTGCGTGCCGGGATCCTCGGCGTCGACCAGGGCCAGCACGAGGCCGCAGCCGCGCTCGGCATCCCGCGCGCCCGGCAGCAGTGGCGGATCGTCCTGCCGCAGGCCATGCGCACCATCGTCCCGACGTCCGTCAACGAGGTCATCGGGCTGGTCAAGGGCACGTCCGTCGTCTACGTCCTCGCGTACGGCGAGCTGTTCTACACGGTCGGCGTCATCTACGGCCGCAACCTGCAGGTCGTCCCGCTGCTGCTCGTCGCGGGCATCTGGTACCTCGTCCTGACGACCGTCCTGACCGTCGCCCAGTTCTACCTGGAGCGGCACTACGCCCGCGGCGCGCTGCGCACGCTGCCCCCGACGCCGCTGCAGAAGGCGCGCTGGAACGTGCTGCTGGCGTGGGCGCGCGTCACCGGGCGTCCCGTGCACGCGAGCGTCCCGCCGGGCTTCGGCTCGCGTGGTGCGCAGCGCGGCCCGGTCACCGCCCGCGCGGGCGGCCCCCGACGAGACGAGGGAGGTGCGGCATGACCGCCGCGACCAGCACCACCGACCGCACCGCGGGCGGGCTGCTCGAGGTGCACGGCGTGCACAAGAGCTACGGCACGCTCGAGGTCCTGCAGGGCGTCGACCTCGTGGTCCGCCCGGGCGAGGTGACCGTCGTCATCGGCCCGTCCGGGTCCGGCAAGTCGACCCTGCTGCGCGTCATCAACCACCTGGAGAAGGTCGACCGCGGGTTCGTCGCCCTCGACGGCGACCTCATCGGGTACGCCCGCCGCGGGGACACGCTGCGCGAGCTCAAGGAGAAGGACATCCTGCGGCAGCGCACCCGCATCGGGTTCGTCTTCCAGTCCTTCAACCTGTTCCCGCACCTCACGGCCCTGGAGAACGTCACCGAGGCGCCGATCTCCGCCCAGGGCCGCCCGCGCGCCGAGGTCGAGGCCGAGGCGCGCCTGCTCCTGGAGCGGGTCGGGCTCGCCGACAAGGCCGACGCCCGCCCCCGGCAGCTCTCGGGGGGCCAGCAGCAGCGCGTCGCGATCGCCCGCGCCCTCGCGACCCGGCCCCAGGTGCTGCTGTTCGACGAGCCGACGTCCGCGCTCGACCCCGAGCTCGTCGGCGAGGTCCTCGACGTCATCCAGGACCTCGCGCACGGCGGCACGACCATCGTGCTCGTCACGCACGAGATCGCGTTCGCGCGGCAGATCGCCGACACCGTCGTCTTCATGGACGGCGGCCGCGTCGTCGAGCAGGGCCCGCCGGCCGAGGTGCTCGACGCCCCCCGCCACGCCCGCACCCGGGCGTTCCTCGACAAGGTCCTGTGACCTCGTCGTCCCTACCCCACACCACCCGCACCAACCCCAGCCGTCCCCGCCCCGAGGGACCGTACGAGAGGCCTGACCGATGACCCTGAGCACCCGCCCCCGCCGAGCCCCCGGGCGCGCACGAGCGGTCGCCGCCGCCCTGGCGCTGCCGCTGGTCCTGACGCTCGCCGCGTGCTCGTCGAGCGCCGACGCGCAGGAGCCCGCCGCCGGCGGCGACCTGCAGGAGGCCGCCGAGGCCGCCGGCCTGGAGGTCAACACGACCGCCGAGCAGGACCGCATCCGCACCACCGAGTCGCCCGAGGCCATCGCGCTGCTGCCCGACGCCTACAAGGACGTCGACACCCTCAAGGTGTCGGTCTCCGCGTACGTCGCGCCGCTCGCGTTCCTCGCCGACGACGAGAAGACGCCCATCGGCAACGAGACCGACATCGCGCAGCTCATCGGCGACGCGCTCGGCAAGGACGTCGAGTGGGAGGTCAAGGCCTGGGCCGACTGGCCGCTCGCGCTGCAGTCCGGCGACGTCGACGCGTCGATCTCGAACATCACCGTCACCGAGGAGCGCAAGGAGCTGTACGACTTCGCGTCGTACCGCAACGACCAGCTCGGCTGGCTCACGAAGGCCGACAGCGAGCTCGAGTCGATCACCGAGCCCGCCGACATCGCGGGCCTCACGGTCGCCGTCGGCTCGGGCACGAACCAGGAGAAGATCCTGCTCGCGTGGGACGCGGAGAACACGGCCGCGGGCCTCGACCCGGTCAAGGTCGAGTACTTCGAGAACGACGGCGACACGATCCTCGCGCTGCAGTCCGGCCGCATCGACGTCTCGTTCGGCCCGAACGCGACCGCCGCGTACAAGGTGCGCGTCTCGCCCGACGAGTTCAAGGTGGTCGGGACGCTCAACGGCGGCTGGCCCAACACCGCGCAGATCGCCGCCGCGACCCTCAAGGGCAACGGCCTGTCCGCCGCGTTCACGGCGGCGCTCAACCACGCGATCGAGGACGGCTCGTACGCCGAGGTCCTCGACCGCTGGGGCCTGACCGACGAGGCCATCGAGAAGTCCGAGGAGAACCCGCCCGGGCTGCCCAAGACCGAGTGACCCCCGCGGGGAGCCGCTCGAGACCGGTCCCTGGGGGACGGTGACCGGTCGCGGGACCGGTCGGGCCGCGCGCGCCCGACCGGTCCCGCCCCTCCCGCCCGCTCCCGCGCGGGCTCGACCCCACGACCACGCCCGACCCGGGCGCACCGACCGAAGGAGCAGACCGATGAGCCGAGCCGTGGACCACGTCGTCGTCGGCGGCGGCGTCATGGGGTCCGCCGCCGCGTGGCAGCTCGCCCGGCAGGGCCGGGACGTGCTGCTCCTCGAGCGGTTCGCGCCCGGCCACGCCCACGGCGCGTCGCACGGCAGCGGCCGCATCTACCGCACGACCTACGCGCAGGCCGACTACCTCGACCTCGCGCAGGAGGCGCTGCCCCTGTGGTCGGCCGTCGCCGACGAGGCGGACGTGCCCCCGGTCCTCAAGCACACCGACGGGATCAGCCACGGCCCCGACCTGCGCGACGTCACCGACGCCCTGCACGCCCGCGGCGTGCCCGCGCGCACCGTCGACCCCGCGGAGGCGGCCGAGCGGTGGCCCGGGCTGCGGTTCACGCTGCCCGTCCTGCACGAGAGCCGCACCGCGGGCCGCCTGCACGCCGACCGGGCCGTCGAGGCCCTGCAGCGGGCCGCCCGGCGGCACGGCGCGGCCGTCGAGCACGGCGCGCAGGTCACCGCGCTCGTCGACGTGCCCGGCGGGGTCGTCGTGCGGACCGCGACCGACGAGGTCGTCGCCCGGTCCGTCGTCGTCGCGGTCGGCGCCTGGACCCACCGGCTGCTGACCGGCGCGGACGCCCCCGACGCGCACGCGGTCGCCGCGGGCCTGCCCGCGCTCGTCGTCACGCAGGAGCAGCCCGCGCACTTCGCGCTGCGCGCCGACGCCCCCACGCCCGAGAGCTGGCCGGTGTTCACGCACCAGCCCGCCGACCTGGCCGGCTGGCCGAGCGGCACGTACGGGCTCGTCGACCCCGTCGAGGGGCTGAAGATCGGCTTCCACGGCGTCGGCCCGCGCACCGACCCCGACCACCGCACGTACCAGCCCGAGCCCGGGCAGCTCGCGCAGCTCCGCGACTACGTGCGCACCTGGGTGCCGGGCGCCGACCCCGACGATCTCGTGCCCGTGTCCTGCACCTACACCACGACGCCCGACCACGACTTCGTGCTCGACCGGCGCGGGCGCGTGGTCGTCGCCGCCGGGTTCTCGGGGCACGGCTTCAAGTTCGGGCCCGCCGTCGGCCGCGTCCTGGCCGACCTTGCCGCCGAGGACCCGGACGGGCCGTCGCGCGCCGCCGCCGCACGGTTCGCGCTGCACCGCCTCGGCCACCCCGCCCGCGCCTGACGGCCCCACGACCGACCCGCACCCCGACGACAGGACCCCCGATGAGCCCCACCACCCCCGCCCGCCGCGTCCCGCTGTCGGTGCTCGACCTCGCGATCGTCGCCGAGGGCACCACCGGCCAGGACGCGATCCGCGAGAGCCTCGACCTCGCGGTGCTCGCCGACACGCTCGGCTACCGGCGGTTCTGGTTCGCCGAGCACCACCTGGCACCCGGTGTCGCGTCGGCGTCGCCCGCGGTGCTCGCCGCGCTCGCCGCGGACCGCACGCGCCGCATCAAGGTCGGGTCGGGTGCCGTCCTGCTGTCCACGACGAGCCCGCTCGTCGCCGCCGAGCAGTTCGGGGCGATCGCCGCGCTGCACCCCGGGCGCGTCGACCTCGGGCTCGGACGCTCGTTCACCCCGCCGCCCACCACCACCGCGGACGCGCCCGCGCCGGTCCTGCCCGTGCGCCGCGACCCGCAGCCCGCCCGTGACGTCGACGGCCTGCACGTGCCCGCGTCGCCGCCCGTGGACCGCAACGACTCGGCGCTGCGCGAGCGGTTCCTGTCCCACGTGCGCGTCATCGGCGCGCAGCGCACCGCGGGCGACTTCCGGTCCGAGCTCGAGCTCGTGCTCGGCCTGCGCGCCGGGACGTTCCACGACGTCGACGGGCAGCACCACCCGAGCCCGCCCGTGCAGGGCGCCGACCTCGACCTGTGGGTGCTCGCGTCGAGCGGCGGCGAGAGCGCGCGCGTCGCCGGCGAGCTCGGGCTGCCGCTCGCCGCGAACTACCACGTGAGCCCGTCGACCGCCCTGGAGACCGTCGCGTCGTACCGCGAGGCGTTCCGGCCCGGGGTGCTCGCGGAGCCGTACGTCGTCGTGTCCGCCGACGTCCTCGTCGCCGAGACCGACGCGCGCGCCGCCGAACTCGCCGACGGCTTCGTCGAGTGGGTCCTGTCGATCCGCGCCGGAGGCGGCGCCGCCGCGTACCCCGCGCCCGGCACGACCACGCCGTGGGACCAGCGCCCCGACGCCCAGCGCGACCTCGTGCGCGACCGCGTCGACACCCGGTTCGTCGGGTCGCCCGCGACCGTCGTCGCACGGCTCGAGGCGCTGCAGCGCGTGACCGGCGCCGACGAGCTGCTCGTCACCACCGAGGCCTTCGCCCCCGCCGACCGCGAGCGCTCGTTCACGCTGCTCGCGCAGGCGTGGGGCGCGGACGCCGGCGCGGACGTGCCCGTCGCGACCGACGCGCGCGAGCCCGTCGCCGCCCGCTGACCCCGGGCCGCCGCACGCACCGGCGGCCACCCCTCACCCCGCCCGCCCCGCCACCCCAGGAGAGACCCGTGCCCGTCGAGTTCCTCGGCATCGCCACCACCAACGACGCCTCCGAGACGTCCGAGCGCACGACCGCGCCGTTCGACCGCCAGTACCTCGAGCGGATCGTCCGCACCCACGAGGAGCACGGCTGGACGCGCGTGCTGTTCGCGTACGGCTCGTCGGGCCCCGAGCCGTCGGCGCTGCTCGCGCACGTCGCGGCGCGCACCGAGAGCATCGAGCTGCTGCTCGCGCACCGCCCCAACGTGTCGTACCCGACGTTCGCGGCGAAGTCGTTCGCGACGCTCGACCAGCTCTCGCAGGGCCGGCTGTCGGTGCACTTCATCACCGGTGGCAACGACCACGAGCAGCAGCGCGAGGGCGACACCCTGACGAAGGACGAGCGCTACGCGCGGACCCGCGAGTACATCCAGGTCGTCAAGAAGGCGTGGGCGAGCCGTGAGGCGTTCGACCACTCCGGCGAGTTCTACGAGTTCCGGGACTTCGTCCTCGACGTCACCCCCTACGAGGGGCGGACGCCGACGATCTCGTTCGGCGGGTCGTCCGATGCCGCCTACCGGGTCGGCGCCGCGGAGGCCGACATCTTCGCGGTGTGGGGCGAGCCCCTGGACCGCACGGCCGAGCAGATCGCCCGCATCCACCGCGAGGCCGCCGCCGCCGGTCGCACGACGCCGCCGCGGATCCACGCCGCGTTCCGGCCGATCGTCGCGCCGACCGAGGAGCTCGCCTGGGAGAAGGCGCACGCGATCCTCGGACGCATCGAGGCGCGCAAGGCGGCGCTCGGCGGCACGCTCAGCCGTCGCCACTCGATCGACGCCCCGCAGAACGCCGGGTCGCAGCGGCTCCTCGAGATCGCCGCGCAGGGCGAGCGGTTCGACACCGCGCTGTGGACCGCGACCGCGAAGGCGACCGGCGGCGCCGGGAACTCGAACGCGCTCGTCGGCACCCCCGAGACGGTCGCGCAGGCGCTGCTCGCGTACTACGACCTGGGCGTCCGCGTGATCTCCGCGCGCGGCTACGACCTGCTCCACGACGCCGCCGACTTCGGCCGCTACGTCATCCCGCTCGTCCGTGAGGGGGTCGCCGAGCGCGACGCCGCCGCGGCCCAGGCCGCCTGAGAGAGGCCCCCGTGCGCTTCCAGCTGCTCGACATCGTCTTCAACCCGCCGCACCCCGTCACCGGCGAGGCCGTCCCGCCGTCCGACCGGCTCCAGCGCGTCATCGAGCACGCGGTGCTCGCCGAGGATCTCGGGTTCGACTCGTTCGCCGTGGGGGAGCGGCACGCGGGGGACGTCCTGTCGTCCGCGCCGACCGTCATCCTCGGTGCCGTCGCCGCCCGCACGTCCCGCATCCTGCTGTCCACCGGTGTCACCGTGCTGTCCCTGCTCGACCCGGTGCGCGTCGCCGAGGACCTCGCGACCGTCGACCAGCTCTCCCGCGGGCGGCTGGAGATCGTCATCGGCAAGGGCAACGAGGTCCTGCAGTACCCGCTGCTCGGTCTCGACATCGCGAAGCAGTACGAGTACCTGCAGGAGAACTACGAGCTCCTGCGGCTCCTGCTGTCCGGCGAGGACGTGTCGTGGGAGGGCCGGCACCGCCCGTCGCTCGAGCGCGCGACGACCCTGCCGCGGCCGTTCGCCGGGCCGTTCCGGATCTGGCACGGCTCCGCGACCTCGCGGTTCGCGGTCGAGCTCGCCGCGCGCTGGGGCGACCCGATCGTCACCGCCAACGCGCTGCAGCCCCGGCAGAACTACCAGGTGCTCCTCGACCACTACCGCGAGCAGTACGCCGCGCACGGCCACGACCCGCAGTACGCGTACGTCGGTTCGGGGTCCGGCGGGCTGTTCCTCGCCGACACCACCGAGGAGGCCGTCGAGCAGTACCGGCCCTTGTACGAAGGGCTCGTCCGGGCCCAGGACGCGCGCCGCCACGACCCCGCCGCCGTCGGGAAGGTCACGAGCTTCCGCACGATCGAGGAGGCCGTCGAGCGCGGACCGGCGCTCGTCGGGTCGCCCGAGCGGGTCGCGGAGAAGATCCTCGACTACCACACGACCTACGGGCACGACCTGCAGTCCGTGTCGGTGAACCACCTGCTCGAGCCGTCGCGGCAGGAGGACGTGCTGCGCCGGTTCGCGCAGGAGGTGATCCCGCTCGTCCAGGCCGAGGTCGGTACGACGCTGTGGACCTCCGTCGACGAGCGTCGCGCGGCCGGGTTCACGACCGCCGCCGCGCTGCCGCAGCCGGCCTGACGACCACCCGGCGGGCCGTCCCGTCGCCGTCGGGGGACCCGACGCGGCGGCCCGCCGGGTCGCACGGCCACCCCCGCCGCCTCGCCTTCCGCGCTCCACGGGCCTCGGGGCCGTCGGCGTGGGCCCGTGCGACACGGCCCCGGGCTGCTGACGCGGCCCGCACGACGGCCACGAGCCGACCGCCGCACGCCTCGTCCGGCTCCTGGCGGTGGGCGTGCTCGTCGTGCCTTTGGTGCTCGCCGTGCTGCTCCGGCAGACGCGCGCGCACGGGTGACGACGCGCGCGACACGTCGCTCCCGCTCGACCCCTTCGCCCCGCGGGCGTTGCCGTGCGCCGTCAGGTGCGCGGGTCGTCCGTGCTGCCGGGGAGCGTCGTGCCGGTGTCCGTCGTGCCGTCGGCGGCAGCGCCCGCTGCGCCCACCGGGCCCGCACCGCCGCCGCCCTCGGGCAGGTCGCCCGTGGCGTCCTCGCCGGAGCCGCCGACCGGGCCCTCGCCGAGGCCGGTCGTGGGCCGCTCCGTCGTGATCCGCTCCGTCGCGGGTCGGTCCGCCTTGTGCCGGCCCGTCGTGCCCGGCGCGAGGTCGGCGTCGGTGCGGTCGGCGGCGCGGGGGTCGTCGGGGGTGGGCGTCGGGGTGCTCGTCATGGGAGGTCCTCGGTCGGCCGGCGGCGGTCCAGCCGTCGGGAGGGGCCGCGCGCACGCGGCAGGGGGCGGGGCACGGCGTGCTCCACGGGCGAGGACCGACGGGTGCCGTGTCCTCGGAGGGCCGGCGCTCTGCTACGTCGGTGCGGGCCGCCCACGACGGGACGGTCCCCGCCAGGCTAGGTCGGCCCCGTCCGACGGGCCACCCGGGGCCGACGGCGGTCGTCGGCCGCCCAGCGTCGCCCCAGGTCGCCCCGCGTCGCGTCCGGGGTGAGTCGAGCGGGCCGGACGACGCTGTTGCGGACGCGGGCCGAGGTGACCAGCATCGTCGGGAGGAGCCGCTCGGGCAGGTCGGCGGCACCGGCGCGGGAGCCCAGCATGACGTCGAACGACCCGGCGGACACCGCCGACGCGAACGCGCGGAGCGGCCGGTCCGCGCACCCGACGAAGGACGGCACGCGTCCACCGCTCGACCCCCTGGACGTCACACCCACCCCGGCGACGCTCGCCGAGGAGCTCGAGAGCAGCGCCGCCGAGCTCCGGGTCCTCGACGACGAGCTCCGGGTCCAGCGCGCGAGGATCGCCGAGCTGGTGGCCCTGCGGGCGTCGATCGAGGAGCAGCGACGGTGGCTGACCGCGCTGCTCCCCGTGCCGGTCGTCGTGACGGACGGCACGGGCGTCGTCCGGAGCGCGAACGGTGCCGCGGCGCACCTGCTCGGGGTGGAGGCGGCGGGGATGCCGGGCCGCACGCTCGGCGCGTTCGTCGGCGACGAGGACCGCCGCGTCGTGCACGAGGTCCTCGCGCACCGACCGGACGACGAGCCCGTCGGGGTACGGCTGACGTTCCGGCCCGACGGCGCCGACCCGGCGGCGGTCGACGTCGTCGTCGCCTCGGGCCCGCACGAGGACCTCACGTGGACCGTGGTGGGCAGCGCGTCCGCCGAGCCCGGCCACACCAACGGGACCAGGGAGGCCCTGCGCCTGGCCGATGCGGTCGTCGCGCTCGCGAGCCTGCCCGTGGTCGACGCGACCGCGGCCGAGCTCGTGCCCGGCGTCGCCGCGATCGTCGGTGCGGCCTTCTCCGACGCCTACGCGGTGAGCCTGGTGCTCGGGCCGCCGACCGCCCCGGTCGCGGTGTCGACGACCTCCGGCGCCGCCGCCGCGGCGGACGGTCTGCAGGTGTGGACCGGTGAAGGGCCGAGCGTCGACGCGTTCACCTCGGCTCGCCCGGTCGGGTCGGACGACCTGACGCTGGACGCGCGCTGGCCGCACCTCGCCGGTGGCCTCCGGGGGGCGGGGATCCACGCGGTCCTCGCGCTGCCGGTCCTCGTCGACCGCGCCACGGCCGGCGTGCTGACGTGCTACGGCCACACCGCAGGACCGATCGGGCCGGTGCACGTCGAGATGCTCGGTCACCTCGCCGCGACGTGCGGTGCCGCCCTGCGCGCCGTCGGCGAGCAGGTCCGACTCCGCGAGGAGTCCGCGCACCTCTCCGACGCGCTGACGTCGCGTGCGGTCATCCACGAGGCGAAGGGGATCGTCATCGCCCGGCGCGGCGGCACGCCCGAGGAGGCGTTCGCCCACCTCGCCGCGCTCAGCCAGGCGCGCAACCGCAAGCTGCGCGACATCGCGCGCGAGATCGTCGAGGACGCGTCCGCGCGGCAGGGCGGGCGGGTCCCGCGCGACGAGGGCCCAGGCGCCGACTGACAAGTCCGGTGGATGGTGGGACGATGGGGGCTCGGGTCGGGTGGAACGCGCCGCACGAGCCGCGAGGCCAGGAGCCTCCCGTGGTGCACCTGCACCTTCCCCTGCCCGACGAGCTCGACTCCGTGGTCGTGCGTCTCGTCGCCCGCCGTCTCGATGCGCCGACGAGGGCGGAGCGCGACGCCGCCGGCGCCGAGCTGCTGCGCCTTCTCGCCGACCTGACCGCCGGCGGGTCGCCTGCGTGGACCGACCGCCCGCCGCCCGACGACCCGCCGCCGCCGTCGCGCGTGCCCGCGCAGCACCGCCCGTTCCTCGACGCCCGCTCGTGAGGCGCGAGGGCCGGGCTCGTCGCCCCGCGTCAGCTGCCGGCGTCCTCGAGGGCCGCCCCGAACGGGAGCCCGGCGAGGCGCAGCGTGCCTGCGGCGCGTGAGGAGGGCGCCGCGACGAGGCGGACGGGCGCGCCGCCGTGGGCGGCCGACTCCGTGAGGGACTGCAGCGCGCGCACGCCCGGGCTCCCGAGGAACGTCACGTCGCCGAGCTCGACGGTGACGGGCAGCAGCCCGCCCCGCGACTGGCGGGTGACCTCCGAGGTGACGCGCGACGCGCTCTCCGGGCGGTCGACCGCCCCCTGCACCCGCACGACCCCGCCCTGAGCCGTGTCGACCCGCATGTCGGACGGGCGCGACGTCCGTGCAGGACCGACCTCGAGCGCCACGAGCCGGCGGGCGGGGAGCGAGAGGCTCACCGTGGTCCCGTCCGGACCCGGCCGCACGTGCACGTCGACCCCGCCCATCCGTGCCATCGCGAGCCCTCGACCGCGCTCCGCGGCGTGCGTCGACGGGGGCTGCCAGGTCCCCGCGTCGCTGACCACCACCTGCGCCGTGCCGTCGTCGTGGAGCTCGGCGTGCACGTCGACGGGGCCCGGCGCGACCTCCCGGTACGCGTGCTCGACGCAGTTCGCGGCCGCCTCGCTCACGGCGAGCTCGAGGACCGCCGCGTCGCGCGCACCGAGCCCGATCGTCCGGCCCCACCTCGAGACCTCGTCGCGCAGGGGGCCGAGGTTGCCGGCGTCGGCGACGACCCGCACGTCCACGGCCGTCGGCGCCGCCCGGCGGTGCGCGACGAGCATCGTGACGTCGTCGTCGAAGCCCGTCGCACCGAGCGTGCCGGTGACGTGCCGGCACAGCCGGACGGCGACCGAGTCGTCGCGGTCCAGGACCCCGACGTGCCCCGCGAGCGCCGCGGCGGACGCGTCGCCCAGCTCGGCCCGCGCCTCGTCGAGGGTGCGGTCGGGACGGTCGACGAGACCGTCCGTGTACAGCACGAGGGCTGCGTCGGGCGGGACGACGGCGTGCCCCACGTCGCCCGCCTCCGGCGCACCGAGCGGGGCGCCGCCCGTGCTCGGCAGCAGCACGGCGCCGTCGCGGCCGACGACCATCGGGGGCGGGTGCCCGCGGTTCGCGTACTCCAGGTCGCCGGTGGCCGGGTCGAGGAGCGCGACGCACGCCGTCGACGCGTAGGCGTGGGGTGCCCGCTGGGCGAGCCTGTCGAGGGCGCCCAGCGCGGTGTCGATCGTCGCGCCGTCCTGCAGGTGACCGCCGAGGACCGAGCGCAGGTCGCTCATCGTCACCGAGCTCTGGAGCCCGTTGCCGACGACGTCGCCGACGGCCAGCGCGAGCCGCCCGTCGGCCGTGAGGCACGCGTCGAACCAGTCGCCGCCGACGGTGAGGTCGCGGTTGCTCACCAGGTAGGACGCGGCCACGTCCACGTGCGCGAGGAGCGGGACGCTCGCCGGCAGGAGCGCGGCGTGCAGACGGACGAGCACGTCCCGCGGCAGCGGGGGCTCGCCGTGATGCTCCACCATCGTCGCCGTCCGTTCCCGTGACTGGGGTCCAGCCTCGCACTCCTCGTGCCGCTCGGCCCGGCCGCAGGGCCGGACCGAGCGGACGGGGTCAGCCCGTGGCGTCGCCGCGGGCGGTGTCCTTGACGGTGTGCGCCGCTCCCTGGGCGTCGTCGCGGACCTGCTGCGCCGCGGCGGTGCCCTCCTCCTGGACGGTCGACGCCGCCTGGGTGGCGCGGTCCTTGACGGCCGTCACGGCGTCCTGCGCGTCGGACCGCAGGTGCTCCGCGACGTCCTGCGCCGCGCTGCGCGCCTCGTCCGCGAGCGGCTGCGCCGACTCCTTGAGGGAAGTCGCCGCCCGCTGCTCCGGCTCGGTGCTCGGCAGCAGCGCCGCGGCCAGCAGCCCGGCGCCGAAGGCGACGAGCCCTGCGGCGAGCGGGCTGCCCTGCGTGCCCTGGCGGGCGCGCTGCGGCAGGTCGGTCACCGCCTGGCCGACGGCGTGCCCGGCCTCACCGGCACGGTCGGCGGCGGAGTGCGCGACGCCCGAGACCGCCGAGGTGCCGGCCGACGTCGCGTCGGACGCCGACCCCATCACGCGGTCCTTGAGGTCGCGCACGCCGGTGCGCACGCGGTCGGTCTGCCGGTGCACGACCCGTCCGGGGCTCACCTTGTCGGTGAGCGCGTCGACGTCGTCGCTGAGCTCGGCTCGGGTGCGGGCGATGTCCGCGCGGATCTGGTCCGGGTCCTGGGTGCTCATCGGTTCTGCTCCTCGTGCCCCTGCAGGGCGTTCGGGATCTTCTTGACGGTCTGCGCGGTCTGCGGGAGACCGCTGATCTGACGCACCTGGTCGCGCGCCTTGAGCGCGAGCACGGCGGCGACGACGCCCCACAGGACGGCCACGACGAGCGCCGACCAGCCGAGGCTGTTCATGAGGTCCCCGAGCGCCCACCAGAGGGCGACGGACAGGAACAGCAGCACGAGCTGGGCGGCGACGGCGGCCGCGGCGACCATCCCGCCGGCCCGGCCGGCGTGCGCCGCCGACTCCTGCAGCTCGGCGCGCGCGAGGGCCAGCTCCTGGCGCATGAGCCGGGACATGTTCTCGGTGACGTCACCGAGGATCGTCCCGAGGGACCGCTCGTCCGAGGGGGTCGCGGAGGCTCCGGGTTCGGTCATGGCCGGACCCCGTCCGACGCGCTCCACGAGCCGGAGCCCGTGCCGTACCCGCTGCCGGGGGCGGTGGTGCCCGGGGCTGCGGTGCCGGAGCCCCCGACGGGACCCGCCTCGTTGTCGGTGTCGGTGAGGTCGCCCCCCGCGTCCTCGCCCGAGGCGCCGACCGGCGCCGTGCCGCTCGTGGTCCACCCGGACGTCGCACCGGTCGACGCGGTGGTGCCCGCGGCGCCGACGGAGCCCGTGGCGGGCCACGTGCTGCCGCCCGTGGTCGAGCCGGTCACGCTCGTGCGGACCGGGACGGTCGGCGGAGTGGTCGGCGTGCTCGTCGACCTCTGGTCCCAGGTGGTGCCGGTCGACGTGGTCGACGACGGGGTGCGCTGCGCCGACGACCCGGACGCGGTGGAGAGCGTCCCGGCGCTGCGGCGCGGCTCGGACGGGGCGTCCTTCAGACCGCGGGCCAGGCGGCCCACGAGCAGGCCGGCGCCCGCCGCGGCGAGCAGGAACACGCCCGGGCGGCGACGGGCGAACGCCCGCACCTCGTCGAGCACGTCGCCCGGCTCGCGGGTCTCCAGCCACTCCGCGACCGCGGAGACGCGTCCGCCGACGTCGGCCACGACGTCCACGGCCGCGCCCTGGTCGGTCGTGCCGTCGGCCATCGACGACAGCTGCGAGCCGAACGTGCGCAGGTTGCCGGCGAGCCGGTTCTGCTGGTCGGCGGCCTGCACGGTGGCCTGGTCGCGTGCGTCCTCGAGCAGGCGGCGGGTCTGCCGGCGTGCCTCGCGGACGACGGCACCGGCCTCGCTGCGGGCCTCGGACGCGACGTGCTGGGCGGCCTCGGCGGCGCCGTGGGCGACGTCCGCGGCCTCCTCCTTGGCGGTGCCCGCGGTCTGCTGGGCGCGCTCGGCGGTGCCGCCTGTGCTCGTGGTCGTGCCTGGGGTCGTCGTGCCGCTGGTGCCGGTGCTGGTGCCGGTGCCGCCGGAGGCGGGGGTGGTGGTCCCGTACGGGTCCGGGGAGGAGATGCTGGTCATGAGGGCGTCCTCATCGCTCGGTCGACGACGGCGACGGCGCGCGTCGTCGAGGGGTGCCGCGTGTGCGGCGGCCGGGGAACGGGGACACCGGTGGCACCGGTGCGCCCGGGGTCGTGAGGACCGACGGAGGTGCCGCGTCCTCGGGAGGGGCCGGCGCTCTGCTACGTCGGTGCGAACCGCCCCACGAGGGGAGCGGTCCGGCCAGGCTAGGTCGACCCAGGCGACCCGGCCACCGGAGCCGTTCCCCCCGGCCTTGCCCCTCACGTGACGTGAGGGCCTAGCGTCGGCGGTGCGGGCCGTGGGCCCGCGGCACTCCGCGACGCGGGAGGAGCTCGACGATGACGCAGCTGGTGCCCTACCTCACGGTGGACGACGCGCGGAAGGCCATCGCGTACTACACGGAGGCGTTCGGGGCGACGGAGACGGGTGAGCGCTGGACCGAGGACGACGGACGGGTCGGGTTCGCCGCCCTGACGATCGACGGCCTGCCGTTCTACCTGTCGGACGAGTACCACGACTACGGCGCGTACGCCCCGGCGACGGTGGGTCACGCGACGGCCGCGCTCGTGCTCGAGGTCGACGACGTCGACGCCGTGTACCGGGCGGCGGTGGCGGCCGGGGCGAGCGTCGACCGGGAGCCGTCCGACCAGGGCACGGAGCGCCGCGGCTGGCTGGTCGACCCTTTCGGCCACCGGTGGGCGATCCACTCGCCGCTCTGACGCCGGTGGCCGGTGACGTCCCGGGGGAGGCCCCGGGCGGGGGCAGCGACGGGGTCGCAGGCGGGGTCGGCGGCGGCGTCGGCGGCGAGGCGACGGCCTCCGCAGCGGGTCGCGACGGGCCGGCCGACCTGCTCGGCGAGGGGACTGCGTGGCGGGTCGGCGAGCTCGCCGACCTGTCCGGCCTGACCGTGCGCACCCTGCACCACTACGACGAGGTCGGGCTGCTGCGCCCGGACCGCACGGACGCGGGTCACCGGGTGTACGGGCGCGCGCACGTCGAGCGGCTCTACCGGATCAGCGTGCTGCGCCGGTTCGGGGTCTCCCTGGAGGGCATCGGCGCGGCGCTCGACGACCCGGCGTGGTCGCTGGACGGCGCGCTGCGTGCGCACCTGGTGGACCTCGAGGAGCAGGTGCTGCGGATGGGGCGGCTGCTGCACCGGCTCGCGGCGGAGCCGTCGGCGGGCGGGGGAGACGTCGACGTCTGCCGGCGGCTGCTGGCGGTGCTGGACGACACGGCGGTGGCGCCGACCGAGCCGCTGCGGCGGGTCGCGGTGCTGGTCTACGCGGACCTGCAGGCGGCCCACCGTCACCTGGTCGACGTCTTCGGGCTGGACCCCGGGCCGTTGCACCGCGACGCGGCGGGGACGGTCGTGCACGGCGAGGTCAGGACCGCGGACGGGGTCGTGATGCTGCACCGGGTCGCGCCGGAGTGGCGGCTCGCGTCGCCCGCGGCCCTCGGCGCGGCGACGGGGATGCTCGTCGTCACCGTGCGGGACGTCGACGCGCACCATGCCGCGGTGGTCGCGCGCGGCGGGACGGTGACGTACCCGCCGGCGGATCAGCCGTACGGCGTGCGGGAGTACGGCGCGCTCGGTCCGGAGGGGGAGCCGTGGTCGTTCTGGTCGCCGATCCCGTCGGGTGCCCAGGGGGCGTCGTCGGAGGGCAGTCGGTGATCGCCTGACGTCCAGGGTTGTCAAAGATGTATCAACGATATATCTTTCAGAGCGTCGGAGCGCGAGACCCGCACCTCCCGGGACACCCCGGTCGAGCCCTGTCCGCGCCGGGATGCACCCGCCCGACACCCCACGACGCTCCAGGAGACCCACCCATGCGACACCACTACCGACACCACCACGACGACACCCCCGCCGGACCGGACCTCGACGACGACCGCCGCGGCCGCGGCCCCGGCTTCGGCCCGGGCTTCGGACCCGGCTCCGGACCGGGGTTCGGTCCCGGACCGGGCTTCGGCCCGCGGGGCGGCCACCACGGCGGACCTTTCGGCGGCGGCCACCACGGCGGCGGCCCGCACGGACGCGGCCGCGGTCGCGGCCGGGCCGGCCGCGGCGACATCCGCGCCGCCGTCCTGCTGCTGCTCGCCGAGCAGCCCATGCACGGCTACCAGCTCATCCAGGAGATCGGCGAGCGGTCCGAGGGCCGCTGGCGGCCCAGCCCGGGCGCCGTCTACCCGGCGCTCGCGATGCTCGAGGACGAGGGCCTCGTGACCCTCGCCGCCCAGGGCGGACGCCGGCTCGCGAGCCTCACCGAGGCGGGCGCAGCCCACGTCGAGGAGCACCGCGACGAGCTCGGCAACCCGTGGCTCGACGCCGCCGAGCGGCCCGTCCACCCCGGCCGCGCCCTGCGTCCGGCGCTCGAGGCGCTCTCGGGGGCGGCCGTCCAGGTCGCCCGCACCGGCACGCCCGAGCAGGCGACGCAGGCGCTCGCGATCATCGAGCGCGCCCGCCGCGACCTCTACCTGCTGCTCGCGGGGGAGCCCGCGCCGGCGCCCGACGGCGACGGAGGTGCTGCGGGCGCCTGAGGCGTCCGCGGCCCGCGAGACCCCTGCGTGACGAAGGCCCTCGGGAGCTGCCCGGGGGCCTTCGTCGACCCTCGTCCACGGGCGACGGCGCTGCGGCGCACCGCCGCGTGACGAGCGTCTCGCCGGGCGTGCCCCCGGCGTCGTCTATCCTGGGGGCTGGTTCACGAGCTGCAGCGTCAAGTACCCGGCTGGCTGCACGGCAACCCTCCTGATCGAGCGGGGTGCCCCGGGGCGAGAACCGGTGGTGCGTCACGGTGGCGCCCGCAAGTCGACCGGCGTCGCGCCGGCGCCCGAGGAGGACGCATGACCCCGCAGCCCGTCGCCGTCGCGCCCGAGGGTCACGTGTCCCTCATGGCCGCTGACGGTGCCCGTCACACGGCCGGTCGGGTGGCTTTCTCCGACCGGAACGGTCGGAATTTGACACGTGTCCAGCACGTTCGCTTCACTGTCGCCACCACCCGACGCACCACCACCGGTGCCCGAGGAAGAGGTCGATCGATGGACACGCGCGAGGCCCAGACCATGACCGCCGCCACGGCGCTCATGTGTCGCATGCCCGCGTGTCCGGCGACCCACGGCCAGCCCTCCCAGCACTGATCCGCCGCGCTCCACGAGCGCAGATCCGCTGGTCGGCACCGCGCCGTCCCTGTCGCACCTGAGCCGCACCCGAGCTGCACGGCGTGCCCGCACGCCGCGCGCCTCGCCCGACGGCCACCTCCGTCACCCCGTCCCACGGCACCGACGCCCGGCACCTGCCGCCCGGCGTCGTCGGCGCGTCGTCGCCGCCGCCGTACCCCTGACCCGCCGCGCCCGTCCGGGCACACCGCAAGGAGAGAGACCCATGACCGAGAACGTCCCCGTCCTGCCGGCCAAGAACGGAGGCCGGCGCCGCACCGGCCTCGTCGTCGGGGCCGTCGTCGCCGTCGTCGTCCTGGTCGGCGCGCTCGTGTTCGCCCTCACGCGCCCCGGCGCCGAGGAGACCGCCGCGTCCGAGGGGCAGACCGTCGTCCGCCTCGGCACGACCGACGTCGCCCAGCCCCACTGGGAGATCCTCAAGGAGCTCGCCGCCGCCGAGGGCATCGACCTCGAGATCGTCGGCTTCTCCGAGTACACGCAGCCGAACCCGGCCCTCACCGAGGACGAGATCGACCTCAACGCGTTCCAGCACATCCTGTATCTCGCCGACCACAACAACAACACCGGCGACGACCTGCAGCCCATCGGCTCGACGCTCATCGTCCCGCTGCCGCTGTACTCCGAGAAGCACACGGACGTGAGCGAGTTCGTCAAGGGCGAGCAGGTCGCGATCCCCAACGACTCCACGAACCAGGCGCGCGCGCTGTTCGTGCTGGAGGAGGCCGGGCTCATCACGTTCACCGGCGACCCGGCCGTCCCGACGCCGGACGACGTCGACACCGAGGCGTCCACGGTCGTGGTGCGTCCCGTCGAGGCGTCGCAGACCGCGGGCCTCATCGGCGACCCGGACGTCGCGGGTGTCGTCGTCAACAACAACTTCGCGACCGACGCGGGCTTCGACCTCGACGGCTACGTCTTCGCCGACGACCCGAACTCGCCCGGGGCCCAGCCGTACATCAACATCATCGCGGCCCGCCCGGCCGACGTGGACAACCCGGACTACCTGAAGATCGTCGAGCTCTACCACGACCCGAAGGTGCTCGAGTCGGTCGTCGAGTCCTCGGGCGGCACCGCCACGATCGTCGAGGGCTACGACGCCGCGAAGCTCCAGGACGTCCTGAAGCAGACCGAGAAGAACCTCCAGGCGGCGAGCTGACCGCCTGCCTGACCCGGTCCGACCCGGCCTGACGGCCCGTGCGGCCCGGCACCTCCCACCGGAGGCGCCGGGCCGCGCAGCCGTTCCGACCGCCCACGACACGGCCCCACGAAAGGTCCCCCCGTGGCCCCCATCATCGAGTTCCGCGACGTCACCAAGGTCTTCCCCGGCCCCCAGGGGGAGATCCGCGCCGTCGACGGCGTGAGCCTCGCCGTCGAGAAGGGCGAGATCTTCGGCGTCATCGGCTACTCCGGCGCCGGCAAGAGCACGCTCGTGCGGCTCATCAACGGCCTGGAGCGCGTCACGTCCGGGCAGCTGCTCGTCGACGGCGACGACGTCGCCGCCCTCTCCGAGCGCCAGCTCGAGGTCAAGCGGCGCGACATCGGCATGATCTTCCAGCAGTTCAACCTGTTCTCGTCGCGGACCGTCGCGGGCAACGTCGCGTTCCCGCTCAAGGTCGCGGGCTGGCCCAAGGCCGACCGGGACCGCCGCATCGCCGAGCTGCTCGACTTCGTCGGCCTGCTCGACCGCGCGCACTCCTACCCGGACCAGCTCTCCGGCGGGCAGAAGCAGCGCGTCGGCATCGCCCGGGCGCTCGCCGCGCAGCCGAAGATCCTGCTCGCCGACGAGTCGACCAGCGCGCTCGACCCGCAGACCACGCAGGACGTCCTGCGCCTGCTGAAGAAGGTCAACGACGAGCTCGGCGTGACGATCGTCGTCATCACGCACGAGCTCGAGGTCGTGCGCTCCATCGCCGACCGCGTCGCCGTCCTCGAGGGCGGCCGGGTCGCCGAGCAGGGCTCGGTGTTCGACATCTTCACCAACCCCCGCGCCGACGTGACGCAGCGGTTCGTCTCGACCGTCGTGCACGACCGCCCCCGCGGCGCCGTGCTCGACCGGCTGCAGCGCACCCACCGCGGCCGGATCGTCACCGCGACCGTCACCGACGGCGCCCGGCTCGGCGCGACGCTCGCGTCCGCGGGCGAGCTCGGCGTCACGTTCGAGATCGTCTACGGCGGCATCGGCACCCTGCAGGACCAGTCGTTCGGCTCGCTCACCCTCGCGCTCGACGGCGCGGACGCCGACGTCGACGCGCTCGTCGGCCGGCTGCGAGCGATCACCCCGATCGAGGAGGCACGATGAGCGCGCTGCTGCCCGCCGCGGGCGAGTTCGAGTGGTCGTTCCACGGCCCCAAGCTCGTCGAGGCCCTCGGCGAGACCCTCTACATGGTGTCCGCGACGCTGCTCATCGGCGGCCTGCTCGGGCTCGTCCTCGGCGTCGCGCTCTACACGACGCGGCGCGGCGGGCTGCTCGCCAACCGCGGCGTGTTCGGGGTGCTCAACCTGCTGGTGAACATCTTCCGGCCGATCCCGTTCCTCATCCTGCTCATGATCATCGCGCCCGTGACCGTCGCGATGATCGGCACCCGGCTCGGCAGCACCGCGATGATCGTGCCGCTGTCGTTCGCCGCGACGTTCGGGGTGTCCCGCATCGTCGAGCAGAACCTCGTCGCGATCGACCCCGGCGTCATCGAGGCGGCCCGCGCGACCGGCGCGACCCGCTGGCGGATCGTCACGACGCTGCTCGTGCCCGAGGCGCTCGGCCCGCTCATCCTCGGCTACACGTTCGTGTTCGTCGCGATCGTCGACATGTCCGCGCTGGCGGGCACGCTCGACGGCGGCGGGCTCGGCGCGTTCGCCCTGGACTACGGCTACAAGCGGTGGAACTTCGCCGTCGTGTGGATCACGGTGATCGTCATCATCGGGCTGGTCCAGCTCGCCCAGACGCTCGGCAACCGGGCCTCGCGCCGCGTCCTGCGCCGCTGACCCGTCCGCGGCTGACCCCGCGCCGTCCCCGTCCCACCCCACGACGACCCCGTCATGGTGCCCGTTCCCGGTGGTGGGGAGGGCGTCATGACGGGGTCGTCGCTGGTCGTGGGCCCGGACGACGGGCGTCGGGGGACCGGATGGACGGGCGGGGGCCGTAGGGGTTGTCCGGGCGGCTGAGGTAGTGGGTCAGGGGCGGGCCGGGCGGGTGCCGTCGGCCGGGCGGCCGCCGCCCTGACCGGCCTGGCCGCCACCCATGCCGCCGCCCATGCCGGCCTGCACCTCGCCCGCGGTGCCCGTGCCGACGGACGTCGCGGCCGACGCGTCGCCGTCGTGGCTCAGGCCCGTGACGTCCGTGGTGCCCCCGGTGCCGTCGGCCAGGACGGTGTACTGCTCGCCCGACGTGACGTCGGCCGACGAGTAGACGACCGACGAGAAGTCCTTCGGGGCGGCGTACGTCACGAGCACCGTGCCGTCCGCGTCGGCGACCTGCACGACCGTCCCGGCGGACTGCGTGCCGTCGAGCGTCACGCCGACGAACGACTGGCTCGACTCCGCCGACGGGGTCTGCGCCATGCCCGCCGCGCCGACCGCGAGCAGCTCGCCGCCCGTGATCTCGAACGTGCCGTTGTAGTCGAGCGCGCCGTTGCCGGAGCTCGTCGGCCCCGCGACGACGACCGTGCCGCCGGTCATCGTCACCGAGCCGTTCGAGTCGAGGCCGTCGCCCTGCGCGTCCACGACGAGCGTGCCGCCGGTGACCTCGACGAGCACGCCGTCCTGCGCGGCGAACTCGCCGCCACCGCCTGCGCCTCCGCCGGGTCCGCCCCCGGCGGCCGGGTCGGTGCCGGCGTCGGTCCCCGTGCCCGTTCCCGCCGCGTCGGTCCCCGTCGCCGCGTCCGCCGCTGCCGCGTCCGTGGTCGTCGAGCCGGAGGTCGTCGAGCCCGCCGTGGCGTTCACGCCGTCGTCGCTCGTCGTCAGGGACGTGTCGCCGCCCGCGATCGTCACGACCGGCGCCTCGAGGCCCTCGACGGCGGTCGCGACGTCGAGCGTCCCGCCGGAGACGCGCAGCGCCCCCTCGGCGTGGATCCCGTCGTCGCCGGTCGCGAGCGTGACGTCGCCGCCGGTCACCGCGACGACCCCGTCGGAGTGCACGGCGTCGTCGGCCGCGTCGACCTGCAGCGTGCCGCCGCCGACGACGACCGACACGTCCCCGACGACGCCCTGGGGCGAGGCGTCGTCCGCGCCGGCCGCGTCGTGCCCGCCGCCCGCGACGACGGTCACGGTGCCGTCCGCGAGGACGACGTCGGTCGCCGCGGTGATGCCGTCGTCGCCCGCGGCGAGGGTCAGGTCGCCGCCCTCGACGGCGACGTAGCCGAGGGCCGCGTCGTCGGCCTCGTCGGACTTGAGCGCGTCGCCGCCCGCGGTGACGTCGAGCGTGCCGTCGCGGACCACGAGGTAGTCCTTGCCGCGGATGCCGTCGTCGACCGCGGTCACGGTGATCGTGCCGGACTCGACGGCCAGGCCGTCCTTGCTCGCGATGCCGTCGTTCGAGCGGCCCTCGACGTCGAGCGTGCCGTTCCCGGTGATCGTCAGGTCGGCCGTGCTGAACAGGGCCGCGTTCGGCTCGTCGGTCGCCGCGTCGGGGTAGACGTACGTCGTGGCGTCCGCGAGGTGGTTCGTGGACCCGTCGGCGAGCACCACGACCACGTCGCCCGCGTCGGTGACCTGCAGGGGCGAGGTCGTCGAGCTCGTGAGGTCCGCGCCGTCGAGCACGAGGACGACCGTGCCGTCGTCCGCGCTGTCGACGACGAGCGAGCCGTCCGTCAGGGTGCCGCTCACCGCGTAGGTGCCGGCGGCGCTGACGGTGACGGTCGAGCCGTCGACGCTCGCGCCGTCGCCGTCGACCGTCGCGGTCGTGCCGTCGAGGGTGATCGTCGTCGCGCCGCTCGTGTCGTCGGTGGCCGTCGTGGTGTGCGCGGCGGTGTTCGCCGCCATCGTGCTCTCGACGGTGACGTCGGCGTCGGTCGCGGTCGCCGACGTGCTGCTCCCGGTGGTGCCCGCGGTGCCGGCCGTGTCGGCCGCGGCGGCCGAGCAGCCGACGAGGGTCGCGGCCACGAGGCCGGCGAGCAGGGCGGTGCGGGCGACGAGGCGCCCGGTGGTGCGTCGCATGGGGTTCTCCGTGTTCTCTGCGGTGTCAGGTCGGTGGGTCAGCGGGCGGCGGGCTCGACGTGGCGGTCGAGCACGCGGCGCCACGGCGTGGCGGGCAGGTCGGGATGGAGCACGGCCATGCCGGTGCCGTACTTCGACAGGCGCACGGGGCGCAGGCCGTGCCGCCACAGCAGGCGGTCGGTCGACGACGGGGTCGAGCCGGTCTTCGTCTCGACGACCGCCAGGCCGGGCAGCGCGCGCTCGCGGCCGTCGGCGGGGTCGGTCCACACGAGGCCGGTGTCGACGGTCGTGCGCGAGGCCGGGCCGCCGTCGTCCGCGGGGACGTGCAGGGTGATGCGGTCGTAGGTCGTGACGAGCGTGGGCCGCAGGGGGCCGTCGAGGCGGTCGGCGCGCTCGTCGCCGAGCACGGTCGTCGCGAACGACCACGCCGGGTCGGTGAGCGTCGCGGATGCCGCGGGCTCGTGCGGCAGGCGGTCCTTGACGGTCGTGCCGCGGGGCCCGCGCGTCTTGACCTCGACCCAGCACAGGTCGTCGTCGACGTACGTGCGGGTGCGCACCTTGAACCGCTGACGGCGTCGGCGGGCCGCCCCGAGGTAGCTGGTGAGCGCGGGGGTGTCGAAGTACACCGAGCGGTAGGTGAAGGTGCGCCGGCCGCCGATGTCGAGCACGCGCGTCGCGGGGTCCAGCTCGTCGAGCAGGCCGCCGAGCGTCGGCAGGGGCACGACGTACTTGCGGTCCACGCGGGTCTGCAGCGCGGCGTCGGCCTGCAGGTCGTCGAGTGTCACGGCGGGCAGCCGGTGCAGGGCGGACGTCATCGCTGCGCCGTCGCCCAGCGGGGGTCCGCGGCGTCCGCGTCGTCGAGGGGCGTGGGCTGCGGGACGTGGTCGTCGCGGCGTGCGGGCCGCGCGCCCGCCTCGTACCGGACGTCGACCGTCGTGGTGTCGTTCACCAGGTCGAGGCGCTGCACGCTCACGCGTCGCACACGGCCGCCGAGCAGGTGCTCGAGGTGCGCGGCGAGCGCGGCCTCGTCGGTGATCGCCCGGTCGACGACGATCGTCTGCTGCCGGTACCGGGGGAGGACCCGCGGGCTGTCGGCCACCGCGAGGACCACGACGACGAGCCCCATGAGCGCCGCGCCGACGGCGACGGTCGTCGCGGCGAGACCGCCGATGAGGCCGAGCGCGAGCGCCGCGAAGTAGTACGCGACCTCGGTCTGGCTCAGCTCGGCGGAGCGCAGCCGGATGATCGACAGGACCCCGAACAGCCCCAGCCCGACGCCCGCGCCGACCGTGCTGGTCGCGAGGGTGGCCGCGACCGCCAGCACGCCGACGTTGACGCCGAGGTAGGCGACCGCGAGGTCGCGGCGGCGGTGCCGGGGCAGGTACACGGCGAACGTGAGGACGAGGATCGCGACGAGGTCGACGGCGTAGAGGACGGTGGGGGACATGCGGTGGCTCCTGACTGGTCGGGCGTGGTGACCAGTCAGCCGTGCGGTCCTGGGGGCTCGCTGTGCGTCGCCTGAGGCCCGGGTCTGGATCGCGCGTCGGTGCGCTGGTGGTACCGGCGGGCCCGACCCGGACGCGGCGGCGCCGGTCCCGGCTGCGCGTGTCGACGCCCCCGGGACCGGCGCGACGCGGTCAGCGCCGGGCCGCGGTGGCCGAGCGTCGCTGCGGGCCGGCCTGTGCCTCGGGGTCGTGCGAGACGGCGAGCGAGCACCGGACGACGTCGTCGTGCTCGACGGCGTCCGCGAGGACCCGCCCGACCTGCCCGCGCGACACCTTCATCGACCGGATCTCGCCGTCGGGCGACGCGAACGGTGCCTGCGGCACGTCGTCGTCGGTGAGGTAGACGGGCTGCACCTCGACCCAGTCGAGGCCCGACGCGCGCAGCTCGGACGACATGCGCTCCTCGTCGGCGATCTGCGGTGCGAGCAGCAGCGCGAACACCAGGCGGGTGCCGAACGGCAGGCGGTCACGCGTGGACCCGACGCCGTAGGACGACTGGACGACGACGCGCCGCACGCCGTGCCGCCGCATGGCGGCGACGACCTCGCGGGTGGCGCGTGAGCGGACGTCGATCGGGGTGCCGGCGGGTCCGCGCAGGCGGACCCGGACGGGGTTCTCGCTGATGCCGATGGTGACGACGACGGCGTCCTGCCCGGCGACGAGGGCGTCGACGGTGGCGGGGTCGGTCGCGTCCCCGTCGACGCCGCGGACGTGCGGCCCGGTGAGCGCGGCGGCGTGGCGGGAGACGGCGGTGACCTCGTGGCCGCGGCGGACCAGCTCGGCGACGGCGGCGCGTCCGGATCCTCCGGTGGCTCCGACGACCAGGACCTTCATGGTGGGCTCCTCGGCTGGGGGGACCGACGGTGGTCGTCGTTCCCGGTGCTCCTAGCCCACCGCGCGCCTGGGTGGACGGTCTATGCTCGAAAGTCGTACGAACATGGCAGATCGTCCGGAGGTGTCGCGTGACCGTCGTCGTCGAGCCGCCCTGGACGTCCGTCGACCCCGTCGGCGAGGCGCTGCACCGCCTGCGCGTCACCGGGTTCTTCTACTGCCACACCGAGGCGACCGGGCCGTGGGCCGTCGACATGCCCGCGTTCGGCGAGTGCCTGAGCTTCCACGTCGTCGCGGCCGGCGAGTGCTGGGTCGAGGTCGCGGGTGCCCCGCCGGTGCGGCTCACCGCGGGCGACCTCGCGCTCGTGCCGCACGGGCGTGGCCACGTGCTGCGCAGCGCGCCCGAGGTGCCGTCGATGGGCCGCGTCGACGAGCTGCCGCAGGAGTACGTCACCGACCACTACTCCGTGCTGCGGCACGACGGCGGGGGACCGCGCACCGACCTCGTGTGCGGCGTCCTGTCGGTCGACGGCCCCGCGTCCCGGCTGCTGCTCGAGCTGCTCCCGCCCGTCGTGCACGTGCCCGCCGACGACGCGGGGGCGGCCCCGTGGATCGCCGGCACGCTCGGGCTCATGGCCGCCGAGCTCGCGGGGGCGCGGCCCGGCGGCGAGGCGGTCACGACCCGGCTCGCGGACATCCTCGTCATCCAGGCCATCCGTGCCTGGATCGACGCCCAGTCCACGACGACCGGCTGGCTCGGCGCCCTGCGCGACCCGCACGTCGGCACCGCCGTCGCCGCCGTCCACCGCGACCCTGCGCACCCGTGGACCGTCGCGACGCTCGCGCGCGAGGCGACGATGTCCCGCTCGGCGTTCGCGGCCCGGTTCACCGAGGTCGTCGGGGTGCCCGCGATGCAGTACGTGACGTCGTGGCGCATGCACGTCGCGACCGACCTGCTGACCGCGGGGGAGCCGGTCGCGCGCGTCGCGGCCGCCACCGGGTACGAGTCGGAGGCCGCCTTCAGCCGCGCCTACCGGCGCGAGACGGGCCGTGCGCCGGGTGCGGTCCGACGCTCAGGACCGCCGGCGGGGTCGTAGCGGGTCAGGCGGGGCGCGTCAGGCGGAGCGTTCCGCCGCAGGCGCCGGGCCGGTCGAGCCGCGGGTCACCAGGTGCGCGGGCGGGACGGCGTACGAGCGCACCGGCCCCGACGCCACGGCGTTGAGGACGCAGTCGCCGACCTGCACGCCCAGCGCGTGCACGTCGAACGACATCGCGGACAGCGGTGGCGCGGCGTGCCGGGCGAGCGGCGAGTCGTCCCACGCGAGCAGCGACAGGTCGGCGGGGACGCGCAGCCCGGCCTCGCGGGCGACGTCGAGCGCGGCGACCGCCATGACGTCGTTGTCGAAGACGATCGCGGTCGGCCGCTCGTCGCGGGCGAGCAGGTCGCGGGTCGCGCGCGCCCCGGACGCCTCGCCGTAGTCGCCCTCGACGACGACGCCGGACACGCCCAGCCGGTCGCACCGGGTCAGGAACGCGTCGGTGCGCGTCCGGGAGTGCGCGAGGTCGGCGGGACCGGAGACCCGGGCCAGGCGGCGGTGGCCGAGCGCGACCAGGTGGTCGACGGCCTCGTTCGCCTCGGCGGCGTTGTCCACGAAGACGTTCGCGACCGGCAGGTCCTGCGACGGGCCGCCCACGACGACGGTCCGGACGCCGAGCTCCTCGAGCACGCCGAGCCGCGGGTCGTCGACCGTGAGGTTGTGCACGACCACGGCCTCGACCTGCTGCTGCTCGGCCCAGCGACGGTAGGTCGCAAGCTCGGCGTCGGGCGTCCCGACGATGTGCAGGAGCAGCGAGCGGCCCTCGGCGGAGAGCGACTCCTCGATGCCCGCGATGAGCTGCATGGAGAACGCCTCGAGCCCGAGCAGCCGCGTCGACTGGCGGATCACCAGCCCGACCGCGTGGATGCCGTTCGTCACGCGGCGAGCCTAACCGGGCAGCGCTCGGGCGCCCGGTGGAGGCAGGACGTGCGTTCTTCTACAACGTTGGACTGACCGTTACGGTGGACACATGACTGCGAGCGTCCACCCCCCGACGGCCCTCACCGCGGGTACGCTGCGGCTCCTGCCGCTGTCCGACGTCCGCCTGCTCGACGGCCCGTACCTCGACGCGCAGCGCACCGACCTCGCCTACCTGCTGCGTCTCGACCCGCAGCGGCTGCTCGCCCCCTACCGGCGCGAGGCGGGGCTGCCGAAGACCGCCGAGTCGTACGGCAACTGGGAGTCCATGGGCCTCGACGGCCACACCGCCGGGCACGCGCTGTCGGCGGCGAGCCTGCTCTGGGCGGCCACCGGCGACCCGCGCGCGGCCGCCTTCGCGGCCGACCTCGTCGACGGCCTCGCCCGATGCCAGGACGCGCTCGGCACCGGCTACCTCGGCGGCGTCCCGCACGGCGTCGCGCTCTGGGAGCGGATCGCCGCCGGCGACCTGTCGGCCGACTCGTTCGGCCTCAACGGCGCCTGGGTGCCCTGGTACAACCTGCACAAGACCGTCGCCGGCCTCGTCGACGCCGTGCGGTTCGCGCCCGCGGGCACGGCCGCCACGGCCCGCACCGTCGTCGTCGCGTTCGCCGACTGGTGGCTGGGCCTCGCCGCCGGGCTCGACGACGACCAGTTCGCCGCGATGCTGCGCACCGAGTTCGGCGGGATGTGCGAGGCGTTCGCCGACCTCGCCGCGCTCACCGGCCGCGCCGACCTGCTCGCCATGGCCGTCCGGTTCGCCGACCGCACCCTGCTCGACCCGCTGCTCGACGGGCGCGACGCCCTCGACGGCCTGCACGCCAACACCCAGATCGCCAAGGTCGTCGGCTGGGCCGCGCTCGCCGAGGCCGACCCCGACGGCGGGTGGGACCGCGCCGCGCGCACGTTCTGGGACGTCGTCGTGCACCGCCGCTCGCTCGCGTTCGGTGGCGACTCGGTGAGCGAGCACTTCCACCCCGTCGACGACTTCCGCGGTGCGCTCACGTCGCCCGAGGGGCCCGAGTCGTGCAACACCGCCAACATGCTCGAGCTCACCCGGCGGCTCCTGACGGCCGCGCCCGACCCCGCGCTGCTCGACTTCGCGGAGCGCGCGACCGTCAACCACGTGCTCTCGGCGCAGCACCCCGACGGCGGGTTCGTCTACTTCACGTCGGCCCGCCCCGACCACTACCGGGTCTACTCGCAGCCCGAGGACGGGTTCTGGTGCTGCGTCGGCACCGGACTGGAGACGTACGCGCGCCTCGGCGAGGCGGTGCTCGCGACCGACGCCGCCGACGACCTGTACGTCAACGCGACCGTCCCCGTGCGCGCCGCGTGGACGGCGCGCGACGCCGTCGTCACGCTCACCACCCCGTTCCCCGACCTGTCGACCGACGCGCCCACCACGCTGACGCTCACGCTCGCGGCACCGCAGGCGTTCACCGTGCACGTGCGCCGGCCCTCGTGGGTCGCCTCCGACGACGACCTCGCGCTCGCGGTCGGCGGCGAGCCCGTCGTCGCCGTCCCGTCGCGCGCGCCGTACGTCGCGGTGACCCGGACCTGGCACGACGGCGACGTCCTGACCTGGCGGCTGCCCGCGCGCGTCGGCGTCGAGCGGCTGCCCGACGGCTCCGACTGGGTCGCGTTCCGCCACGGGCCGGTCGTCCTCGCCGCGCGCGGCGGCACCGACGACCTGCCCGGCCTGCGCGCCGACGCCTCGCGCATGGGGCACGTCGCGCACGGGCCGCTGCACGCCCTCGCCGGCACCCCGGTCGTCGAGGCGGAGGACGACGCCGCGGCGGCGGCGCGCGTCCACGGCCCCGGCCCGGGCATGACGTTCACGCTCGACACCGACGCCGGGCCCGTGCCGCTCGAGCCGTTCCACGCGCTGCACGACGCCCGCTACACGCTGTACCACCCGCTCGCCGCCCCCGGCGGGGCCGCCGCACGGCACGAGGAGCTCGCCGCGCAGGAGGCCGACGACCTGGTCCTCGCGCAGCGCACCGTCGACGACGTCGCGTGCGGCCGCCAGCAGCCCGAGGTCGAGCACGGCTTCGCCGGCGACGGCACCTGGACGGGCGCGACCGACGGCGCCCGGTGGCGCGCGGCCGACGGCTGGTTCGGGTACGCGCTGCGGGACCCGCACGCCGAGGGGGCCGTCCTGCGTGTGGCGTACCGCGGGGGCGACGAGCCCGGCGCGGCCGACGTCGAGGTCGAGGGTGTCGTCGTCGGGCGCGTCTCCGCTCCCGCCGGGGCCGGTGCGCGGCACGTGGATCTCGACGTGCGCGACGCGACGGCCCGGGACGGGCTGCTCGACGTCCGGCTGCGGGCGGTCGGCGGCCCCTCGCCGCTCGTCGCGGAGGTGCGCCTGCTGCGCGGCTGACCGGCCCGCGCACGACGGCCCGGGCGTCGTGGCGGACCGCGGGAGCCCGGACTGGGCCGTCGGGAGGAACAAGGACGAAACGCCCGTCACGACCCCCCGTGACGGTGCCACGATGCTGGCATGACGACCGTCCCCGTGTCGCTGCACGCCCTGCTCACGGCCCCGTTCGAGCCGCCGCCGCCGGTCGTGTGGCAGCGCGACCGCTGGCGCGCGTGGGCCGACCGCATGGGCGACGGGTTCGTCGTCCCCGAGGCGTTCGGCGAGCAGGTCGAGCGCGCGGACGTCGCGGCCGTCGTCGACGACGAGCTCGACCGCGGCCGCACCGGCGCGGCGTTCGTCGCGGCGATGGTCTGGGCCCTGGGGGACGCGGGCGACGGGGCGTACCGGACCGCGAGCGTCCTGGGCGGCCGCCGGCGGCCCACCGTCGTCGACCCCGACGTCGTGCGGACGCTCGACGAGTCGGCCCGCACCGTCCGCGCGGCCGGGCCGGAGGCAGTCCCGACGGCGCACCGCGCCGTGCGCACCCGCGGGCTGCACGGGCTCGTCGCCGTCACGACGACCACGTGGCTGCACTTCGCGTCGGCCCGGCGTGACCCGTACGGCCCGCACGCCGCCCCGGTCCTCGACGACGCGGTGCGCGGCTGGCTCGCGTCGCACGCCGACCTGCACCTGCACGACGGGCGGACCGGGGACTACGTGCAGTACACCGACCGGCTCCTCCGCTGGGGGCGGCCGTTCGGCCGGACCCCCGTGCAGGTCGAGTCCGCCGTGCGCGCGCTCGTCGCGACCACGTGCCCCGGCTGAGCGGTCACCGACCCGCGGAGTCGGCGATGCGCTGCAGGTCGGCCACGTAGGACGCCCAGACCGCGGCGTCCTGCGACGGCACGTTGCTGTTGTCGGCACGCATCCCGACGGCGCCGTCGGTGAGCTCCCGCAGGATGTCGGCGTGGCCCGCGTGCCGCGTCAGGTCGGTGGTCACGTGCACGACCACCAGCTCGAGGGAGACCGGGTTGCGGTGCTCGGGCCACCAGGCGACGTGTCCGGGCGTGTCGAGCGGCGCGTGCAGGACGAGCTCGTCGGCGAACGCCCAGACACGTCGGTACAGGTCGACGAGCTCGTCGACGGACTCGTCGGCGGTCGCGTACATGTCGGCGTTCGGCGGCGCGTCCGCCAGGTACCACGCGAGGTCGTCGAGGCCGGGGAAGTCCCGCCCGAACGTCTCGCCGAAGTAGCCGATCTCGACGCCCGCCGCGTGCTTGACCAGCCCGAGCAGGTTGGTCCCGGTCGGCGTCCACGGCCAGCGGGCCGTCCGCTCGTCGAGCCCGTCGAGCTTCCAGACCAGCGCGTCGCGCGTGGCCTGCAGGTAGCGGTGCAGCACGGTCCGGGAGTCGTCCACCCCGACAGGCTCGCGTCCCCGGCGCCCCGGGGCAACCGCTCCTGGCGCACCCGGCGGCACGTCCTGCGGCGCGCGCGGCCGGCGGGCCTCAGGACTGCAGGCGTCGGCGGCGCTGCGCGCCCTGCGTCCGCAGCACGTACCGGAACAGCACGTCGGTCGCGTTCTCCGGGATGTCGACGAACCGGCAGCCGTACTGCGTCGCGCCCGAGCCGGTCCGCTGCGCGCGCAGCACCTCGGCGTCGAGCCGCACCGCGCCGCCGCCGGTCGGGAACTCGAACGCGATCCGGTCGTCCGGCGCGAGCCGTGAGGTCGTCGCGATGCGCATGCCATGCGCACCGATGTCCACGACGACGAACGAGACCGCCCGACCGGGCCCGTCCGGGGGTGTGACGACCCCGGTGCAGAGCTGGAGGGTGCGGACGCGCGCGACCTGCCGCTTCTGGAGGGTCGAGACGAGCTCGAGGTCCGTGAGCGCGACCGTCGTCGCCCCGACCCGGGACACCCAGCCGCTGTACCGGACCTCGCCGCGCGCCTCGTCCAGCACGAGGACCTCGACGTCCTCGCCGGCGTCGAGGGCACCGGGCACGACTCCCTGGTCGGCCGCCACCGTCATCGTCCCGTCGAGGTAGGCGGCCACGTACCCCTCGAGCACCGTCCCGCGGTCGCGGACGGCGACGGCGCAGCGTTCGAGGTCGTGCATGGTCGGGTCCGTCCGGGTCGTGGCACGTCGTGCAGGGGTCATCGGTGCGCCCCCGCACCGTTCCTCATCGGCAGCCCGGGACGGGTGCTGAGGCGGGCTCGTGGTCGCTCGCCCGAAGGCACCACCGCGCCACCCGGTCGGGTGAGGCGGCGCCGCTCAGGTGGCCCAGGGGACGAGCACGGCCGCCCCCGGGGCGACCCGTTGCGTCGGCAGCGTCGGTCCCGCCGCGGCGTGCGCGGAGACGAGCGCGGCGGCGAGCGACCGCCAGCACCGCTCCGCCTCGTGCAGGTGCCCGACGACCGCCTCGGGCGCCACGTGCCCGGTCGTCCCGACACCGAGCGCCGCGTCCAGCGCGTCGAGCGCGCGCTCGGCGGTGCGGCGCGCCACCCGGTCCGTGGTGCCGCCCCGGGCCGCCGTCGGCGTGAGCAGCGCGAAGGCGGCGAGCGCCTCGTCCACGAGCGCGCGCACCAGCCCGACGGCGACCGGCAGCTCGGCCGACGTGAGGCGCGGGGCCGCGTCCGCGACGGCCGCGGGCGCGGTCGACCCCGCGAGGCGGGCGACGGTGGCCTGCAACGACGACGGGTCCACGCGGACCAGCAGGAGCAGCGCGAGCGTCCGCGCCAGCATCGCCTCGTCGCGCAGCCGCTCGACCCGGCGCCGCTCGTCCTCCCGGCGGGACCGGTCCTCCGCCCGGATCGCCTCCGCGACCACCTCGGACTCCCGGCGACGCGCCTCCCGACGGGTCTCGACGGAGTACCGGGCGACGAGCTCGACCGCGACCCGGACCTCGTGGTCGCTCTCCGACTGCCCCCGCCGCACGAGCTCGCGGGCGCGCTCGTTGAACGGCGCCGCGTACCCCTCGTCGGCGTACCCGAACAGGGCGACCCGGTGGTCGTCCGCCCACAGCACCGCGGTCTTGTCGAAGCCCGAGCGCGAGTAGAACACCGCCGTGCGCGTGCCCGCGGCGTCGTGCAGCTGCTCGACGGCCGCGCGCTGCACCGGGTGGCGCTGGTGCTCGACGCGGGCGGCGAAGCCGACCCCCAGCAGGTCGAGCGGGGCGCCCTCGGGCGCGTTCGTCACGCGGACGTCGAGGCGGGCGAGCACCGTGCGGGCATGCCGCTCCGCGAAGCGCTCCGCCTCCCGCCACTGCGGGTCCTTGCCCGGTGAGCCCACCGCGAACCTCCTGCCGCGTGTGCCGTCCGGTGACGGTGGGTCGACGCTACGACGCGGTGGTCCGCGCACGCTCGGGCCGCACGGGTGACGCCCGCCCGCGGGTTGGTCCGGGTGGGCGACGACCGGTGCCCGCCGGTCAGTCGAGGACGAGCGACGCGAGCGCCGCGCCGACCACCAGACCGACCCCGGCGAGCCACACGAGCGTCGGCAGGCGCTGCCAGAACGACCGCCTCATCGCAGCACCACCTGCCCGTCGCGCACGTCCACGTCGACCTCGGCGAGGTCCTCGGTCGCCGGCCCCTGGACGACCTTCCCGTCGCGGGCGTCGAACGCGCTCCCGTGGCAGGGGCAGCGGATCTCACCGCCGGTCACCCCGCCGACGAGGCAGCCCTGGTGCGTGCACACCGCGGTGAACGCGTGCACGTCGTCGCCGTCGCGGACCAGGACGACGCGGCGGTCGGTGAGGACCACCCCGCCGCCGTCCGGCACGTCGGACAGCGCGGCGACGACCTCGCCGTCCTCGTCGGCCGCGTCCCCGTCGCCCGCGTCGTCCGGCTCGGTGCCGTCGCCGTCGCCGCCCCCGCCGTCCTGCCCGGGCGCGGCGTAGCCGTCGTCGCCGCCCGCACCCTGCGCCGGGGCCAGCGCGGTCATCCCGACGTACCCGACGACGCCCGCGACGACCGTCACGCCCGCAGCCTCCAGCACGGCCCGGCGGCTGTGCCCGCCGCCCCCACCGTCGCCCTCCATCGCGTCACCCCCTCGCACGCGTCACGTCCGGCCGCTCACACCCGCGCGAATCCCGGCTGGGTGAAGAACCAGAACGCCGAGCTGAACCACACGACGACCAGCAGCGTCGCGACGAGCGCCCCCAGCACGGGCACGACCGCGGACGGCAGCCGCGGCAGCCGCAGGGCGAGCATCTTCGCGGCGAACGCGCCGTAGAACAGGCACCCGGCGACGCTGTGCACCAGGACCCGGGCGGGCTCGTCCTCGAACCCGAGCGACCACACGCACTGGAACGCGACGGGCAGCGTGAGCACGAACGCGACGGCCCCGCTCCACCGGTGCAGCAGCGCGACGGACGCGGGCGGCTCGCCGCGGACGCCGGGGAGCCGCCCCCACATCGCGAGCGCGGAGAGCACCTGGACGACGACCAGCACGAGCGCGGCCGTCGTGAACCACGCCTTCATCTGGAGCATCCCGCTGAACCAGAGCGTGAGCAGCGCCTGCCCGTCCCCGGGGTGGGCGTCGGCGTAAGCGGCGAGCGCGGCGGCGACCGCCAGCCCGAGCGCCGTGACACCCGCGAGCGCCCACTGCCATCGCGTCGTCGCCGGCGCCTGCGTCGCGGCCATGCGACCCAGCGTCCCGGCCTGCCGTGGGCGTGTCCAGGGGCAGGGCGTCGATGGGCGCGGCGAGCGGCACGGTGAGGGCCGCCCGGGAGTCCGGACGGCCCTCGCTGTCGTGCGGTGGTGCCAGGTCGTGCCGAGTCGGTCGTGCGGTGGTGTCAGCTCGCCGGGACGGCGTTGTGGACGAGCTCGAGCGCCATCTGCGGGAACCAGTCGCCGGCGGCCGGGCCCGCGTAGCCGCGGACCGGGTCGATGCCGCCGTCGGGTGCCCAGCGCAGGCACTCGCCGTCGGACTCGCCGGGGATCTTGATCCACAGGTAGGCGTCGACGAGCGCCTCGCCGGTGCTCGTCGTGGGCCGCAGCCCGAGGCCGCGCTCCGGCGGGTTGCACCACTCCTGCGGGTCGCCCGCGGGGTGGTCGGCCGGTGCGGTCCACGGGCCCTGGCCGTTGCGGCTCGTGTCGATGACCGAGTGCTTGAGGACCTCGGGGCCGCTCGGCGGGTTCGCGGCGTTGGTGACGTTGTCGACGTACCACTGGTCGGTCAGGCCCCACGTCGAGAAGTCGGCGGGGTCGGCCGGGTAGTACTGGCTCGCGCAGTAGTCGAAGTGCCCGAGCCGCCAGCCGCCCTCGGCGTCGTTCGTGCCGTACCAGAGGCACTGCGAGATCCAGTTGCCGTACTTCACCTGGCGCTCGCTGAGCTGGTAGTTCGACGCGTTGAGGAAGAACCCGTCGGCCTCGGCGACGCCGGCCTTGTGCAGCCGGTCGGCGATGTCGCCCACGCCGAGCCAGCCGCTGTGCGTGCCGTCCAGGTACAGGGAGACGTTGGGCAGCGCGGCGAGGCGGTCGACGGCGCCGTTGACCTGCTCGAAGCGGTCGGCGGCGGCCGTCGCCGGGTCGGCCTCGGCGGGCTGGCACCACTCGGTGTTCCCGTTGATCGTCGTGTACCAGGGGATGATGCCGAGGCCGTCGGGCTCGAGCAGGACGATCGCCTCGCTCGTGCCGATGCCCTTCGCCAGGCCGTCGATCCACGCGAGGTAGGACGCGGTGTCGAGGGCGCCGCCCGCCGAGTACTGCGCGCAGTCCCGGAAGGGCAGGTTGTAGGCGACGATCACGGGGACGGCCCGCTGGAGCTTCGCGTGCCGGACGGTCTTCTCGACCGACCTGCGCACCTCCTTCGGGGTGCCCTCGGTGAACCAGACGGCCTGCGGGGTCGCGACCATCTTGGTGAGCGCCTTGGCGTCGGCGTACTGCCGCTTCTTGACGAGCTGTGCGATCTGCTTGACCGCGCCCTCGTTGGGCGGGGGGACGTAGAGGCGGGTGGACGACGAGGGACCGCCGCCGTGACCGGGGCGGCCGTGCGCCGTCGCGGGCGCCGCGGAGAGGAGTGAGAGCGCTACCACGGCGGCCGCGGTGAGCGCTGCGAGGGGCGAACGGATCGAGGAACGTGCCACGGAAGGCTCCTACGTCGTTGTCGGATGACCGGTGCCGTGCGCGGCGGGATGGATGGTCCGCCGCCACAGGAGCATGACAAGCGGGACGCCCCGGGGCAAGTGCCTCGAACGGGGCACCTGCTCCCGGGGCGTCGGGTCGCCGACCTCGCTACGCGGTGGTGTCCGCGGCGACCGGGCCGGCGGGTGTCGACGGCGGCCCGGGCGGCGTGCCCGGCGTGCTCGGCGTGCTCGGCGTGGTGGAGGTCCGGCGGCGACGCCACCAGCGCGAGACGGCCACGACCCCGGCGGTGACCGCACCCGCGAAGGCGAGCCACGGCAGCAGGACCCCGACGACCACGATGACGGCCTTGAGCACGACCACGAACGACTGCCAGCCGACGGCCAGCCCGTCGAGGAACGTGCGCGGCCCGGGAGCGGCCGCGGCGGGCACGATCCCCGGCCCGTACAGCTCGATCGTCAGCGTCGACAGCGCCACGGCGTCGGCGAGCCGCGCCCGCTGCGACTGCAGCTCCTCCAGCCGCGTCTGGCGCTCCGCGAGGGCGTTCTCCGCGGAGACGATGTCCGTCGTCGTGGTGGTCCGGGCGAGCAGGTCCTCCATGCGGGCGACCGAGAGCTGCAGGCCGCGGATGCGCGCGTCGAGGTCCTGCGCGGCCGCCGTGACGTCCTGCGCGTCGAGGTCGATCGACTCGACCTTCCCCAGTTCGCGGACGGCGTCGACGGTCGCGCTGACCCGGTCCGACGGGACGCGGATCGTCAGCGTCGCGGACCCGGCGGTGTCACCCGTCGCCGCGTGCTCCGACCGTGCGTCGACGCGCCCGTCGGCGTCCTCCGCGAGCCGGACGACGGCGTCGGCCGCCACCCGGGGCTCCTCGACCGTGAGTCGCAGCGTGCCGGTCTGGACGACCTGCCGGTCGCCCTCCACCGCCGACGACTCCGCGGCGGTCCCCACCAGCCCCGCGTCGGTCCCCTCGGCGACCGCGAGGCCGCCGTCGTCGCGCGCCGCGGGCGCCGGCTCGGCGGCGGCGTCGGCCGCGCCCGACGACGCGTCGCCGCCCGCCGAGCAGCCCGAGGCCAGCGCGGCGACGCACACGAGCGCGGCGGCCAGGACGGCCGCACGTCGGACCGTGCGGGCGGAACGGGTGGGACGGTCGCTCGTCGTGGTCGTCATGGCGGCGACGCTAGGGGGACGACGGCCGTCGCGGGCCCGACGTGTCCCGATCGTGAGGCAGGGACGCAAAGGTGACCGGATCGTGACGGCACCGACACCGGATCGCGGCTCTGACCGGCGCAAGGACTCCTCGGGTGGGGACAGGCGGCCGCTCGTCGACGCGCGCCGGGCGGCCCCGACGCCGTCCCGTCACAGCGCGTACGCGTGCGCCGTCCACAGGTGGATCGCGGCGAACGCGCGCCACGGCCGCCACGGCGCCGCTGCGGCCTCGACGTCCCGCGTCCCCTCGACGCCCAGCGCCCGCCGCAGCACCACGTCGCCCGCGGGCAGCGCGTCGCGGTCGGCGAGCACCCGCAGCGCCAGGTACTCGACGGTCCACGGCCCGATGCCGGGCAGCGCGAGGAGCCGGCGACGCGTCTCGACGGGGTCGACACCCGGGGCGACCTCCAGGCCGTCGGCGAACGCGACCGCGACGGCGTGCAGCGTCCGGGCCCGGGCCGTCGTGATCCGGACGGCGGCCTGCAGGTCGCGGGGGTCGACGGCGGCGAGGTCGGCCGGGCGCGGGAACGTGAGCAGGGCACCCGGTCCCGGCCGCCCCCACGCCGCGGCGAGCCGGCCGCTGAACGTGCGCGCGGCCGCGAGCGTGACCTGCTGGCCGAGGACGGTCGTGACCGTCGCCTCGAAGCCGTCGAGGTGGCCGAGGACCCGGACGTCCGGGCGTCGCGCGACGAGGGGCCCGACCACCGGGTCGTCCGCGAACGCGGCCGCCACCGCGTCGAGGTCGTCGTCCAGCCCGAACCACCGGTGCGCGAGGGTCCGCAGCGTCGCGACGGGCAGGTCGCCGCGCAGCTCGACCCGGCCGTCGGCGAGCTCTGCCGTGACCACGACCGGGCCGCCGTCCGCGTGCACGACGCGCGTGACCGTGGCACCGTCGACGACCTCGACGCCCGGCACGGCGTGCGCCGCGAGCGAGGCGAGCAGCGGGGCGGCGTCGACAGGTGTCCGGGCGACGAACCGGGCGGACCCGTGCGCGTCGTCCGGAGGCGTCGAGCGACGGCGCGTCGATGCCTGGTCGGGCCCCTGCGGCGGCAAAGCACTCACCGGGCCGACTCTAGATGTGGGCACCGACAGACCATCTGGCGGTCCTGGACGCCCGTCTGGGGTGCGTGATCGGCCAAGGAGTGGTCAAATGGTGCACAGCCGAGGTCCCGAAGCAGCCGGGGCTCGGCCAGTCTGCGGAACATTGCGTGCCGAGGGTCACGGCGAGAGCCGGGCCGCCCGTCAGGGTTCAGGGAGAGCGCCACGCCTCGTGCCGGCGAGACGCCTCTCGACCGCCCCGTCCCCGTTCGTCGGGGGCGGGGCGTCTGCATGCGGGGCCGTGGTGGTGACGGGCCGGAGGTTCGGGAAGGCGCGTCGCGGGGAGCGCTGCCTACGCTGACGGGATGCCGCCCACGCTCGTCTCCCCAGCGGTCGCCCTGTCCGGTCCCGTCCGTGCCGCCGCCCCCGTCGTGTCGTCGGCCGTGCCGGACGACTCGGTCGTCGAGGAGGTCGGCGGTGTCGTCGGACCCGTCCTCGCCGTCGCCGCCGGCGTCGTCGCCGCGTACCTGCTCGCGACCCTCATCGGCGTCCTCGTCCGCCGCCTCGCGCGCCGCTCGACGGTCGCGGCCGACCTCACCCGCAGGTCGCGACGGCCCACGCGTGCGGTCCTGCTGGTCGTCGGCGTGTGGGTCGCGCTGCGGCTCAGCACCGAGCCGGCGCCCTGGCGCGTCACCGTCGAGCACGTCTTGCTGATCCTGCTCATCGTGACGCTCGCGTGGCTCGTCGGGAGCCTCGCGTTCGTGCTGGAGGACGCCGCGCTCGCGCGGTACCGGATCGACGTCGAGGACAACCGGCGCGCGCGCCGCGTCCGCACGCAGGTGCAGCTGCTGCGGCGGATCACGGTCGCGGTGCTCGTCATCTGCGCGATCGCCGCGATCCTGCTGACGTTCCCGTCGGCGCGCGCGTTCGGCGCGAGCCTGCTGGCGTCCGCGGGGCTGCTGTCGATCGTCGCGGGCCTCGCGGCGCAGAGCTCGCTGGCGAACGTGTTCGCGGGCATGCAGCTCGCGTTCACGGACGCGATCCGCGTGGACGACGTCGTGGTCGTCGACGACGAGTGGGGGCGGATCGAGGAGATCACGCTCACCTACGTCGTCGTGCACGTGTGGGACGACCGGCGCCTCATCCTGCCGTCGACGCACTTCACGACGACCCCGTTCGAGAACTGGACGCGGCGGCAGGCCGACCTGCTCGGGACCGTCGAGCTCGACCTCGACTGGCAGGTGCCCGTCGACGCGATGCGCGCCGAGCTCAACCGGCTGCTCGGCGCGACGGACCTGTGGGACGGGCGCGTCGGGATCGTGCAGGTCACCGACGCCGTGGGCGGTGCCGTGCGGGTGCGGGTGCTGGCCAGCGCGCGCGACGCCCCGACGCTGTTCGACCTGCGCTGCTACGTGCGCGAAGGGCTGGTCGGGTGGCTGCAGCGCGAGGCGCCGCAGGGTCTGCCGCGCACCCGCTGGGAGTCCCGCGGCCCCGTCGACGAGGACCGGGGGGGCGCCGCACAAGCGTCCGCCGCGACATCGCCCTCCCCGTCGGCGCCCACCGCGGGCACGCCCACCGCGGCGTCCCCGACGGCCGTCGGCGAGACGGACGGGCCGCCGCGCCGCCGTCGCGACCGGGACGACCGGCAGGTCGACGACACCGTCCTGCTCCCCGCGACCACCTCGGACGCCCGGCTCTTCACGGGCAGCATCGAGGCGCTCGAGCGCTCGCGGTCCTTCCAGGGTCCGGGCCAGGACGTGTTCGACGAGCGGGAGCAGCACGCGGAGGACGACGAGGGGCGGCCGCAGCCGTGACGTCGGGGCGTTCGGCGCCCTCGCCGGCGCCGGTGGTCCGCCCGGTCACGTGGGACGTCCTGCGGGACGTCGTCCTGGCGCGCGTCCCGGCGGACGGGCGCCGCGCCGTCCTGGTCGACGGCGCCCCGCCGACCCGGCCCGGCGACCTCGCGGACGCGCTCGTCGGCCCGCTGCGCGCGTCCGGCCGTGCGGTGGCGCGGGTGCGGGCCGACGACTTCCTGCGGCCCGCGTCCGTCCGGCTGGAGCACGGGCGGCACGATCCCGACGCGTACCTGGAGGACCGGCTCGACGTCGGCGCGCTCGTGCGGGAGGTCCTGCGGCCGTTCGCCGCGTCGGGCCGGTACCTGCCGAGCCTGTGGGACGCCGTGGCCGACCGGGCGACGCGGGCGCGTCCCGTCCAGGCACCGTCGGGTGCGGTCCTCGTGCTCGACGGCGACCTCCTGCTCGGCCGCGGCCTGCCCGCGGACCTCACGGTGCACCTCGCGGTCCGGCCCGCGACCCTCGCGCGGCGGCTCCCGGACGAGGAGCGGTGGATGCTGCCCGCGTTCGCGCGGTATGCGGCCGAGGTCGGCCCGGAGGACGTCGCGGACGTCGTGGCGCGCGTCGACGACCCCGCGCACCCGGCACTGGTCGAGCGTCCGCCGGTCGTCTGAGCGGCAGACGGCCGGGGGCGCGAGAGCGCGACGGCTCAGGCGACGGCGGCGCCCAGCCGCGCGCTGAGCCGCACGACCGCGTCGCGCAGCTCGACCGGCCCCACGACCCGCAGCGGCACGCCGAACAGCGCGACCGTCGCCGCGAGCGCGTCCCACGACCACGCGCCCTGCACGAGCCCTGCCCGGCCGTCGCCGAGGTCCTCGACGAGCGCGCCGCGCGCGGCCCACCGCCGCACGTCGTCGGCGGGCATGTCGAGCTCGACCTCGCCCACGCACGGCCAGGGCAGGGCGCGCCCGAGCCGCTCGGCGACGAACGTCGAGACGTCGCCGCCGGGCAGGTCGCGCGGGGCGAAGCGCGGCCCGGACGGGGTGCGCGGCGTCATGCGGTCGACGCGGAACGTGCGCCAGTCGGCGCGGTCGAGGTCCCACCCGACGAGGTACCAGCGCCCGCCCCACGTGACCAGGTGGTGCGGCTCGGCGCGCCGCGGCGGCCGGAACGCGTCGGGACCGTCGCCGACCGGTGCCGACGTGCCCCCCTCGTAGTCGAAGCGGAGCACCTCGTGGGCTCGCACGGTCGCGCCGACGGCCAGCAGGACGTCGGCGGCGACCTGGGGCCGCTCGCGCTGCGGGTGGCGGGCGACGGCGGTGACCTCGAGCGCGTCGGCGGCGGCGCGCAGCCGCGCGGGCATGACCTGCCGGACGGTGGTGAGGGCGCGCAGCGCGGCCTCGTCGACGCCGGTCACGCCGGTGGACGCGGTGCGCAGCGCGACGACGAGCGCGACGACCTGCTCGTCGTCGAGCAGCAGGGGCGGCATGTGCGCGCCCGCGTCGAGGCGGTACCCGCCGTCGGGCCCCTTGCTCGCGTGCACGGGGTAGCCGAGGTCGCGCAGCCGGTCGACGTCGCGGCGCACGGTGCGCGGGCTGACGCCGAGGCGGTCGGCGAGGACGTCGCCCGGCCAGTCGCGGCGGGACTGGAGCAGCGACAGCAGCGCGAGCAGGCGTCCGGACGGTGTCGACATGACCTCAGGGTGCCACGCAGTAGCGGACAGGATCTGACCTCTACCCCCGGAACGATGGGTGACGTACCTGGACGACGACCCCTGATGGACGGGAGACAGCCCATGATCCGCACCCGCGGGCTCACGAAGGACTTCGTGGTGAGCCGCACCGAGACCGTGCACGCCGTGCGCGGCATCGACCTCGACGTCGCGCCCGGCGAGCTCGTCGCCGTGCTCGGCCCGAACGGCGCCGGCAAGACCACGACGATGCGCATGCTCACGACCCTCGTCCGCCCGACGGCGGGCACCGCGACCGTCGCGGGCGCCGACGTCACGACCGACCCCGCGACGGTCCGCCGGAACATCGGCTACGTCGGCCAGGGCAACGGCGCCGGGCACGTGCAGCGCGCCGCCGACGAGCTCACCGCGCAGGGCCGCATCTACGGCCTCGACGCCCGGACCGCCCGCCGTCGCACGGCCGAGCTGCTCGACGCGCTCGACCTGCAGCCGCTCGCCGCGCGCAAGGTCTCCGACCTGTCCGGCGGCCAGCGCCGCCGGCTCGACGTCGCGCTGGGCCTCGTGCACGCGCCGCGGCTGCTCTTCCTCGACGAGCCGAGCACGGGCCTCGACCCGCACACCCGCGCCAACCTGTGGGAGCACATCCTGCGGCTGCGCGCCGAGCACGACATGACGATCGTCCTCACCACGCACTACCTGGACGAGGCCGACACCATGGCCGAGCGCGTGGTCGTCGTCGACCACGGGCAGGTCATCGCGGACGACACCGCCGACGGCCTCAAGCGGACCCTCGCGGGCGACCGGCTCGTCCTGGAGGTCCGTGGCGCCGACGCGACGGCACAGGTCGCCGCGCTCGTCTCGCGCCTGCCGGGCGCGCGCGACGTCACCGTCGACGGGTCCGTCGTCGAGGCGCGCGTGGCCGACGCCGCGGCCGCCGTGCCGACCGTCGTCGTCGAGGCGTCCGCCGCGGGCCTCGTGGTCGCGTCCGCCCGGGCGATCCGGCCCACGCTCGACGACGTCTTCCTCGCCCTCACCGGCCGCAGCCTGCGCGACGAGGGCGCCCGGCCCGCCGCCACCACCGACTCGACCCCGCAGGACCGGAAGGACGCAGCATGACCACCGCGACGCTCACCCCGCCCGCCACCACCCCGACGACCGCCCGTCCCGCACGCCGGTCCTGGTTCTCCGACGTCTGGCTCGTCATGACCCGCGAGCTGCGTCCCGTCGTCCGCGAGCCGTTCTCCGTCGTGTTCGGCCTCATCCAGCCGCTCGTCTTCCTCGGGCTGTTCGGCCCGCTGCTCGTCGGGTCGGTCGGCGAGAGCGGCCTGTCCGGCGCGGACGTCTGGCAGTGGTTCGTGCCCGCGATCCTCGTCATGACGACGCTGTTCGGGACGTCCACCACGGGCTCGAACCTGCAGTTCGAGATGCAGACCGGCGCGCACGAACGGATGCTCGTCACCCCGCTGTCGCGCTCGTCGCAGCTCGTCGGCCGCTCGCTCAAGGAGCTCGTCCCGCTCACCGCGCAGGCCGTGATCGTCGTCCTGGTCATGCTGCCGTTCGGGTTCCGCGCCGACCCGGTCGGGGGCGTCCTCGGCATCCTCATGCTGGCCGTGCTCGGCATCGGCATCGGCTCCCTGTCGTACGCGCTGGCCATCGCCGTCCGCAAGCAGGAGTGGATGTTCTGGGTCGTGCAGCAGACCGTCCTGTTCCCGCTGCTCATCCTGTCCGGCATGCTCCTGCCCCTGGAAGGCGGGCCGCGGTGGATGCAGGTCGCGTCGTCCGTCAACCCGTTGCGCTGGGTCGTCGACGCCGAGCGCGCCCTGTTCGCCGGTGACCTCACGGCGTCGGCGGTCGCGGCCGGGTGGGTCGCGGCGCTCGCCACCGCGGCCCTCGGGCTCGTCGTCGGGGTGCGGACCATCGTGCGGTCCACCGACTGACCTCACACCCGCCGGCGGTCGCGCGTCTTCCCTGAGGAGGCGCGCGACCGCCGCCGTGTCGGAGCAGGAGGGCAGGATGAGGACCATGACCGTGCGGGTGCTGGCGACACGACCGGACGGGCCGACCGTCCACACCGAGGTCGACTCGCCCATGGGAGCCGTCACGCTCATCGGCGTCGGCGAGGTCCTCACCGGCCTGCTGCTGCCCGCGACGCGCGAGCGCAACGTCACCGCCGCCGGCGCCTACGGACCGCGCGACGACACCGCCCTCACCGCAGCCCGCACCCAGCTCACCGAGTACCTCACCGGAGAGCGGAGCGACTTCGACCTCGACGTCCACCTCGTCGGGTCCGCCTTCCAGGTCCGCGTCTGGGAGGGCCTGCTCCGCATCCCGTACGGGCAGACGTGGTCCTACGGCGAGCTCGCCGCCGACATCGGCTACGACCCGCGCACCTCGTCCCGCGCCGTCGGCGCCGCGAACGGCGCGAACCGCATCGCCGTCGTCGTCCCGTGCCACCGCGTCATCGGCGCGAACGGCACCCTGACCGGCTTCGCCGCGGGCATCGAGCGCAAGCGGTTCCTGCTGGACCTGGAGCGCCCGCCGGTCCCGGCCGAGTCGACGCTGTTCTGAGAGGAGCGACCATCGCGGCGATCGAGCCCGGTCGACCCGTGCAGGCCGACGACCCGCGCGCCCGACCCGAGCACGCGAGCCGCCTCTGGCCCTCGGAGGCGCTGCGGTTGCACCGCCCCGAGATCGCCGACGCCATCGCGCCATCACGGCAGCGACGCCCACGTGGTGGGGTCGGTCGCGCGCGGAGACGACCCCCGAGTCCGACCACGAGCAGACGTGACTCGTCAGGTCGCCGGGTGCTGGTGGACCGTTTCCGGGAAGGCAGGCGACCAGCGCCGGTAATCCTGGGCCAGCGTGACGTCCCCGCCGACCGCGGCGACGTCGGACCAGCGCACGAGGAACGTCCCGCGGTGCCGCCACCGCAGCCAGCGGGCCAGCAGGGCGGGGGAGCGGACGTCGGTGCGCTCGTACCCGAGGAACGACGTGCCGGTGCGGGGGCTGACGAGCAGGCCGTGCACGCGCGGCGTCACGAGGATGCCGCCGTCGAGGGGGCCGTCGAGGACGAGGCGCACGTCGACGACGTACCCGAGCAGGTCGCCGGAGGCGGCGCGCACGGGGGCGTCGAGCAGGTCACTGAGGATCATGGCGACCTCCGGGGATGCGTCCGACGACGTGGTCGCGGACCCACCGCTCGACCCACAGGACGTCGAGGTCCTCGCCGCGGACGCCGAGGCGGACGGTCGTGCCGACGTCGGCGACGTGCCGCCACAGGATGCGGTGCAGCCGAGACGCCGGGGGGCGACCGCCGAAGAGACGGGTGCCGAGGACGGGACCGGACAGCAGGGCGGTGACGTAAGCGGGTGAGGCCCCGGAGGTGACGTCCCCCGAGCCGGAGGCGGTGCGGACCTCCAGGTCGTCGACGCACGCGACGGGCACGTCGTCGACGTCGAGGGTCTGCCGGTCGAGCAGGTGCAGGCGGGCGTCGAGCACGCGACCCGCGGGGGTGGGCTCGCGGGGGAGGTCCTCGTCGACGTCGTAGGGGAGCGCCGTGCGGCGCACGCGGGGGCTCATGATCCGGCTCCGGTGGCGATCATCAGGGGGATGGCCGCGAGCGACGCGGCGAGGATGACGACCAGGTAGACGAGCGCGAGGGCGTTCGTGACCCGGCCGTTGACGTGCTTCCCCATGTACTCGGGGTCGTTGGCGACGAGCAGGATCGGCAGGTAGGTGAGGGGCAGTGCGACGGCGGAGAAGACGACGGAGAACTCGGTGACCTTGATGGGGTCGACGCTCGTCATGAGGACGGCGACGGCGACGAGCAGGGCGATGATCATCGTGAGGTGGAACCGGGCGGCCTGCGCGGGGCGGCGGAACTTGCCCCACGACCAGCCGAGGTACTGGGCGAGCGTGTAGCCGGACGACAGCCCGGTCTCCAGGGCGGCGCCGAAGGTCGCGGCGACGATGCCGACGATGACGACCGCGAGGGCGAGCTTGCCGCCGGCGAGGGCGACGGGCAGCACGATCTGCGAGAGCGACGACACCTCGACGGACGCGGGGAGGAAGACGACGGCGGCGCACGCGGCGATCGCGACGGACAGGATGCCCCCGAGCGGGAAGCCGACGAGCACGTTGAGGCGGGACTGCGAGAGGTCCTTGACGGTCCACTTCTCCTCGCGGGCACCGGAGGAGAAGAAGAACACCTCGTAGGGCGTCATCGCGGCGCCGAACAGCGCGATCGCGTAGTACCAGTACACGGCGTGCCCCTCGTCGCCGGGCACGGTGGGCGACAGGGCCTGGTCGGCGAGCTCGGACCAGTCGGGCCCGAGCAGGAACAGCGCGACGGCGAACACGACGAGCGTGAGCCCGAGCAGGCCCGTGACGTTCTCCAGGATCGAGAACTTCGCGCGCCAGATGACGAGCCATACGGCGAGTCCTGCGACCGGGATCCACAGCCGCGGCTCGACCGAGGACGCGAGCTGCAGGGCGAGCGCGATGCCGCCGACCTCGGCGGTGAGGGTCAGCAGGTTGATGAGGAAGGACGCCACGAGGTTGGCGCCGGCGGTGCGGGGGCCGAGGCGCTCGCGGATGATCTCGAACGTCGCGCGTCCGGACACGGCGGCGACGCGGCCGGACATCTGGGCGAACAGGCAGATGCCGACGACGCCGACGACGACGACCCACGCGAGGTTCAGGCCGAACCGGGACCCGACGACGGCGTTCGTGACGAGGTCGCCGATGTCGAGGAAGCCCCCGATGGCGGTGAGGACGCCGAGGGCGACGCCGAGCAGGCGCTTCACGACCCGGCCTCCTGCAGGGTCGCGGTGAGGTCGTCGACGCGCGCACCGGCGTCCTCGAGGGCGGCGGTGACCTCGTCGACTGACCCGCCGGCGCCGGTGGCCCACGCCCGGGCGTCCGCGACGGCGGTCTGCGCCTCGCCGACCGCGGCGAGCGCGTCGGACTGCCAGGCGCTGCCGGGCCCCGGCGCCGGGACGAGCGTCGCGACCGCGTCCGACGCGTCCTGCAGGACGTGCACCTGGTCGAGCAGCGCGGTGTCGGTCACCGTGGTGCTGGTGCGGCCTTCGTCGAGGAGGGAGGTCGCGAGCAGCGCGGTCTCGACGGCCGACGTGACCTGGGCGAGCGGGTCGGCGAGGGCCCGTGCGTCGTTCGCCGGGCCTTGCGTCGACCCGACCGCGCACCCGGCGGTCACCAGGAGCGGCAGCACCACGAGGAGCGCAGTGCGACGGCGCACGACCTGCATCGACGCATCGTCGCCCGCGGTGCTCCCGACCGCACGCGGAGCGGGCGCGGCGTCGTCGTGCGGCGCCTCCGGGCACCGGTCCCTCCGGATGCGGTGCCCGACCCGCGGTGTCAGCGTGGGGCGATGACGACCCCCGACGACACCCCCACCACCCCGGACGACGGCACGCTGCCCCCGGACGACACGAGCACCCCCACGGCCCGATCGGTCGAGGGCGAGGCTCCCGACCCCGACGCGGACCCCGGCATGCTCAACCCCCGCACGGGTGCGGAGGCGTCCGGCGAGGAGGGCACGGGCTACGACGACCCGGACGCCGACCCGGCGAACCTCAACCCGCGGGACGGCTGACCGTGCGGGCGCTCACGTGGCAGGCCCGCGAGAAGGTGTCGGTCGAGACGGTGGCCGACCCGACGATCCAGGAGCCGACGGATGCGGTCGTGCGCGTCACGTCGACCGCGATCTGCGGGTCGGACCTGCACCTGTACGGGTTCCTGGGGCCGTACCTGGAGCGCGGCGACATCCTGGGGCACGAGGCCATGGGCGTCGTCGAGGCCGTCGGGCCGGACGTGCACAACCTGCGTGTCGGCGACCGCGTCGTGGTGCCGTTCGGCATCGCGTGCGGCACGTGCTTCATGTGCCGCCGCGGCCTGCAGTCGCAGTGCGAGACGACGCAGGTGCAGGAGCAGGGCAAGGGAGCCGCGCTGTTCGGGTACACGTCGCTGTACGGGCGCGTGCCCGGCGGCCAGGCGGAGTACCTGCGCGTCCCGCAGGCCCACTACGGGCCGGTCGTCGTCCCGGACGACGGCGAGCCCGACGAGCGCTACCTGTACCTGTCCGACGTGCTGCCGACCGCGTGGCAGGCCGTCGAGTACGCGGACGTCCCCCCGGGCGGCAGCCTGCTGGTCGTGGGCTTGGGCCCGATCGGCCAGATGACGGCGCGCATCGCCCGGCACCGCGGCGCGTCGCGCGTCATCGGGCTGGACCTCGTCCCGGAGCGGCTCGCGATGGCACGCCGGCACGGCATCGAGACGATCGACGTCGGGACGACCGACGACGTCCTCGCGGCGGTCCGCGACCTGACCGAGGGGCGCGGCGCCGACGCCGCGGTCGACGCGGTGGGCATGGAGGCGCACGGGTCGTCGTTCGCGGCGGGCGCGCAGCGCGTCGCGGGCGTCCTGCCCGACGCCCTCGCACGGCCGTTCATGGAGAAGGCCGGGATCGACCGGCTCGCGGCGCTGCAGACCGCCATCGAGGGCGTGCGGCGCGGCGGGACGGTGTCGGTGTCCGGCGTGTACGGCGGGGCGGTCGACCCGTTCCCGCTCATGGACATCTTCGACCGGCAGCTGACGTTCCGGTTCGGGCAGGCGAACGTGCGGCGCTGGACGGACACGATCCTGCCGCTCGTGAGCGACCCGGCGGACCCGCTGGGCGTGCTCGACCTGCGCACGCACCGGCTGCCGCTCAAGGACGCGCCGGGCGCGTACGCGATGTTCCAGAAGAAGGAGGACGGGTGCGTGAAGGTCGTCCTGGACCCTGGCGGCACGTCGTGAGGCGCGCCTCGACGGGGGTCCGCGCATGAGGGTCGTGGTCGTCGGCGCGAGCGGCAACGCGGGGACGGCCCTGCTGCGCCGCCTGCGCGGCGACTCCACGGTCACCTCGGTCGTCGGGATCGCCCGCCGGACCCCGCGGACCACGCCGCCGCCGCCCTACGACGTCGCGTCGTGGGTGTCGGTCGACATCGGCGCGCGCGTGCCCGACGAGGACGTCGTCGCCGACCTCGCCCGGGCGTTCGCGGGGGCGGACGCGGTCGTGCACCTCGCGTGGGCGATCCAGCCGAGCCACGACCGACGTCGTCTGGCGGACGTCAACGTCACCGGCACGCGGCGGGTGCTCGACGCCGTGGTGCGCGCCGGTGTGCCGCACGTGGTGTGCGCGTCGTCGGTCGGCGCGTACTCGCCCGCGCCGGACGACGTCCCCCGGTCGGAGGGCTGGCCGACCGACGGCGTGCGCAGCTCGTCGTACAGCGTCGACAAGGCCGCGCAGGAGCGGCTGCTCGACGAGTACGAGGAGTCGCACCCGGACCTCGCCGTCGCGCGGCTGCGGCCCGCGCTGATCTTCCAGCGGGACGCGGGGCACGAGATCACGCGGCTGTTCCTCGGCCCGTTCGTGCCGGAGCGGGTGCTCGGCGGCAAGGTGCCGGTGCTGCCGTGGCCGGCCGGGGTGCGGCTGCAGGCCGTGCACGCCGACGACGTCGCCCAGGCGTACCGGGAGGCGGTCGTGCGGCAGGTGCGGGGGGCGTTCAACGTCGCGTCGCCGCAGGTCCTGCGCGGGGAGGACGTCGCGCGGGTCGTCGGCAGCGGCGAGGTGCGGGAGGTCCCGGTCGCGGTCGTGCGCGCCGCGCTGAGCACGGCGTGGCACTCGCGCGTCGTGCCGGTGGGCCCGGGGTGGCTCGACATGGCGGTGCACGCGCCGGTCCTCGACACCTCGCGCGCCGAGCGTGAGCTGGGCTGGCGTGCGACGTGGGACGGTCTCGACGCCGTCCGGGACGTCGTGGACGGCATCGTCGACGGTGCGGGCACGGCGAGCCCGCCGCTCCTGCCGCGGCGCCTGCCGAAGCGGCGGTGACGGTCCGGCGCCCCGCGCGGGCGGGTCGGGATCGCGATCGGGCAGGATCGAGGTCATGACGGCCGACACCCGCCCCGAACGGCACGTGTACGGGTCGCCCGACGCGCCCGTGACGATCCTCGAGTTCGGCGACCTCGAGTGCCCGTACTGCCGCGCCGCCGCGCCCGTGCTGCGGGAGGTCGTGGACGCCTCCGACGGCCTGGCCCGGCTGGTCTGGCGGCACTTCCCGCTGTTCGAGGTGCACCCCTACGCCCTCACCGCGGCGCTCGCGGCGGAGGCGGCGGCGACCGTCGGGCGGTTCTGGGACCTGCACGACGTCCTGCTCGCGCACCAGGACCACCTGGCCGAGCCCGACCTGCGCCGGTACGCGCGCGACCTCGGCATCGACCCGGCGCTGGTCGCCGGACCGGCCGCGCAGGAGTTCGCGCCGTCCGTCGAGGCCGACTACCTCGCGGGCGTCGCGATGGGTGTGCGCGGGACGCCGACGATCCTGGTCGACGGGATCGTGCACCCCGGCAGGCCGCAGGTCGAGCCCCTGCTGACCGCGGTCCGCACCGCGGCGCGGGTCCGAGGCGTGGCGCGCTGAGCCGGTCCGTGTCCGGCACGATGGCCCGATGACGACCGACGCGCACCCGACCGACCCGCGGACCGCCCTCGTCCCGCGGACCGCCCTCGTCACGGGAGCCGGGCGGGGCATCGGCCGCGGCGTGGCGCTGGGTCTGGCCCGCGCGGGCTGGTCGGTGGCGCTCGTGGGCCGCACTCGCGCGCACCTGGACGACGTCGCGGCGCAGGTCGAGGCCCTCGGGGCCACGGCGACGGTCGCGGCGGGCGACCTGGTCGACGCGACCACGGTCGCGGACGTCGTCGCGCGGGTCGAGGCCGCCTTCGAGGACGTGGGCGGCATCGGGCTGCTGGTCAACAACGCGGGTGTCATCGAGCAGGCCGAGGTGCCGTTCGCCGACGACGACGTCGAGGACGCGTGGCGGGTCGTCGAGACCAACGTCCGCGGCCCGCTGCTCGTCACCCGCGCTGTCCTGCCGGGGATGCTCGCGCGCGGCGGCGGCCGGGTGCTCAACATGAACTCGGGCGCGGGCGTCAACGCGGGCGGTGCGTACACCGGGTATCACATCAGCAAGGGCGCGCTCGCGCGCCTCACGACGATGCTCGACGCGCAGTACCGCGACCAGGGGCTGCGGGTGCTCGACCTCGCGCCGGGCGTCGTCGCGACCGACATGACGGGCGCCATGCCGACGCACGAGCAGCGCACCGAGTGGACCCCCGTCGAGGACGTCGCGGAGCTCGTGCGCGCGTTCGGCGACGGCGAGCTCGACGACCTCAGCGGCCGGTTCGTGCGCGCGGGCGCGGACACCGTCGCGTCGCTGCGCGCGGCGACCGCAGAGATCCTCGCAACCGACGCGCGGCGCCTGCGGCTGTCGACGTTCGGGGCCGGCGACCCCCTGGCCTGAACGGTCGCGTGACCGGTCGCGCAGCCGCGTGACCTCGGTGAGGATCGTGCGATGGACCTGACGCCGCTGCGCCACGAGTACACGGTGCCGTGCCCGCCGGGCGCCGCCTTCGACCTGTGGGTCCAGGGGATCGGCCGGTGGTGGCACCCCGACTACTCGCCCGACCCGGACGGCTTCCGCGGCGCGACGATCGAGCCGTGGGTCGGCGGTCAGGTCCTGCTGGAGGACGCGCGGCTCGGCGCCGTGCCCTGGGGCACGGTCGTCGAGGTCGACGCGCCGCACCGCCTGGTGCACACGTCGGTCCTCGGGCAGGACCGCACGTCGCCGACGACGATCACGGTGACGTTCGAGCCGCTGCCCCACGACGGCACGCACGTCGTCTTCGAGCACGGCGGCTGGTCGGACGAGAACGCGGAGGCGCGCGCGAAGTTCACCGAGTGGCCGCGCATCCTCGACCGCTACGCGGCTCTCGCGGCCCAGGGCGGCTGACCGGGACTCACTCGGGGGCGCGCCACGGCAGCGGTGGCAGCGCGGGCGGCGGCCCGTCGGTCGCGGGGGAGCACAGCGGCAGCTTCTCGCCGAGCCAGCGCAGCAGGACCGACCCGGCGACGGCGGCGACGAGCGACCCCGCGAGGACGCCGATCTTCGCCTCCGACAGCAGCGCCGGGTCGTCGCCGAACGCGAGCTGCGCGATGAACAGCGAGATCGTGAACCCGATCCCCGCGAGCACCGCGCCGCCGAGCAGGTGCCCGTACCTGACGCGGCCGGGCAGGTCGCCGAGGCCCATCCGGATCGCGAGGGTCGCCGCGCCCGTGATGCCGATCGCGTTGCCGACGACGAGAGCGACCGCGACGCCGATCGTCACGCGGGACCGGGCGGCGTCGGCGAGGGTCTCGGCGTCGAGGACGACACCGGCGTTGGCCAGGCCGAACAGCGGCACGACGACGTACGCGGACCACGGGTGCAGGACGCGCTGCAGCCGGTCGCTCGTGGGCACGGCCGCCCGCGCGGCGAGCTCGGCGAGGTGCTCGCGCTCGGCGGTCGTGTCGTCGACGAGGTCGCCCGCGTAGCCGGGCACGGCCTCGACGTGCTCGCGCTGCGGCACGGCGGCGGGGATGAGCAGCCCGACGAGCACCCCGGCGAGCGTCGCGTGCACCCCCGACGCCTGCACGGCGAACCACAGCAGCACCCCGGCGACGACGTACGGGGCGAGCTGCCAGACCCGCAGCCAGCGCATGACGAGCATGCCGACGACGACCAGCGCGGCCAGCCCGAGCGCGGCCATGTCGACCTGGTCGGTGTAGAACACGGCCATCACGGTGATCGCGCCGATGTCGTCGACGATCGCGAGGGTCAGCAGGAACAGGCGCAGCCGGTCGGGGCAGGCCGGTCCGAACAGCGCGAGGATGCCGACGAGGAACGCGGTGTCGGTCGACATGACGACGCCCCACCCGTGCACCGCGTCGGTGCCGGCCGTGAACGCGACGTAGATGAGGACGGGCACGAGCAGCCCGCCGACCGCGCCCAGGGCGGGCACCGCGACGGTCCGCCGGTCGCGCAGCTCGCCGCTGGTCGCCTCGCGGGAGATCTCCAGCCCGACGACGGCGAAGAAGACCGCCATGGCAGCGTCGTTGACCCAGTGCGCGAGGTCGAGGTCGATGCCGAACGTGCCGACGTGGAAGCCTGCGGTCGTCTCCCACAGCGCCTCGTAGGAGTGCGACCACGGCGAGTTCGCCCAGGCGAGCGCGAGCACCGTCGCGGCGAGCAGGACGACGGCGCTGCCGGCCTCCGTCGCGAGGAACCGGCGCACCGACGGGTTGAGGGCGGGGACCCGGACGCGCAGCGACGGACCGGGGGTGGTGGGCGTGGTGGGGGCGACCGTCACGGCCTCAACGTCGCAGGCGACGGGCCCCTCACGCAACGGCACCCGCGCGGTGCGCGCTACAGGTCGCGCTCGGGGTCGCCGCGGAGCTGCGCGACGTGGTCCGGCACGTAGGTCGACAGCTCGCGCGGCGGACGCTCGTACCCGCTGGACGCGGCGGGCCGGTCGGGCAGGTGGACCTCCTCGTGCGGCACGTCCTCGTACGGGATGGTCGACAGCAGGTGGGCCATCATGTTGAGCCGCGCGTGCTTCTTGACGTCCGACTCCACGATGTACCACGGGCTGGTCGGCACGTCGGTGTGGACGAGCATCTCGTCCTTCGCGCGCGAGTAGTCCTCCCACCGGCTGATGGACTCCAGGTCCATGGGGCTCAGCTTCCACTGCCGGACCGGGTCGTTGAGGCGTGAGCGGAACCGGCGCAGCTGCTCCTCGTCGGACACCGAGAACCAGTACTTGCGCAGCAGGACGCCGTCCTCGACGAGCATCTGCTCGAAGATCGGCGTCTGCCGCATGAAGCGCGAGTACTCCTGCGGCGTGCAGAACCCCATGACCCGCTCGACGCCCGCGCGGTTGTACCAGGACCGGTCGAACAGCACGATCTCGCCCGCGGCGGGCAGATGCGAGACGTAGCGCTGGTAGTACCACTGGCCCTTCTCGCGCTCGGTCGGCGTCGGCAGGGCGGCGATGCGCACGATGCGGGGGGACAGGTACTCGGAGATCCGCTTGATGGTGCCGCCCTTGCCGGCCGCGTCGCGTCCCTCGAAGATCACGACCACCCGCGCGCCGGTGTGCCGGACCCACTGCTGGACCTTGACGAGCTCGGCCTGGAGGCGGAACAGCTCGGCCTCGTAGACGTCGTTGGAGATCTTGTCCTTCGCGCCCTTGCCCTGCTTGTCCTTCTTCGCCATGTCCGGACGCTACTGCGCACGGTGGTGTCGCGCGCTCCGTCCGCGCGGGTGACGCATCTGCGGGGCAGATCAGCCGATGATGCCGCATCTGCGGGGCTAGGATGCCTGCTCGTGACGCGATACCGGATCAGCGAGGCCGCCGAGCTGCTCGGCGTCAGCGACGACACCGTCCGCCGGTGGGTCGACGGGGGCGTGCTGGACGCCGCGCCCGACGACGCGGGCCGCGCGACCGTCGACGGCGCGGCCCTCGCCGCCGTCGCCGTCGAGCGGGCCCACGCGCCCGCCGACCCGACCGCGCGCGCCACCTCGGCGCGCAACCGGCTGCCCGGGATCGTCACGCGCGTCGTCACGGACACCGTGATGGCGCAGGTCGAGATGCAGTGCGGCCCGTTCCGCGTGGTGTCGCTCATGTCGAGCGAGGCCGTCCGCGAGCTCGGCCTCGAGGTCGGTGCCCACGCGGTCGCCGTGATGAAGGCGACGACCGTCGTCGTGGAGACGCCGGGCGGAAGTCGATGACGGGTCGCCGCCGGGGAATGCGCGCGGTCGTCGGGGTCGTCGTCGCGCTCGTCGCGCTCGCGGGGTGCTCGTCGGGCACGCCCGAGGCGGCGTCGACGTCCACCACCGCGGCGACCGAGGCTGTCGACGAGCTCACCGGCACCCTCACGATCTTCGCCGCGGCGTCGCTCACGGCCGCCTTCGACGAGCTCGCCGCGGAGTTCGAGTCCGCGCACCCCGGTGTCGACGTCCGGGCCGTCACGTACGACGGGTCGTCGACGCTCGCGACGCAGCTCGTCGAGGGCGCGCGCGCCGACGTGTTCGCGTCGGCCGACGAGAAGAACATGGCGACGGTCGTCGACGCCGGCCTCGTCGACGGTGCACCGACCGTCTTCACCACGAACTCGCTGCAGATCGCCGTCCCCGCGGGCAACCCGCAGGACGTCACGTCCCTCGCCGACCTCGCGACGCTCGCGTCGTCGGGCGGGCGGGTCGTGCTGTGCGCCGCCCAGGTGCCGTGCGGGGCCGCGTCGCAGAAGGTCCTCGCCGCGGCCGGGGTGACGCTCACGCCCGCGAGCGAGGAGCAGAACGTCACCGCGGTGCTCACCAAGGTCGCGGCAGGCGAGGCCGATGCCGGGCTGGTCTACCGCACGGACGTCCTCGTCGCCGGTGACGACGTCGAGGGCGTCGACGTCGACGAGGCGGCCGGTGCCGTCAACCGGTACCCCGTCGCGGTCCTCGGCCCGGACACGCGCGCGTCGGCGGACCCCGCCGTCGCGCAGGCGTTCGTCGACCTCGTGCTGTCCGACGCCGGGCAGAAGGTCCTCGCCGACCTGGGGTTCGTCGCACCGTGACGCCCGCACGCCCGGCGCGCGCCGCCCTCGTCGCCGTCACCGGGGCCGCACCGTGCGGCGGCGGTCGGACGGCCGGACGATGACGACGACGCCGGCCGTGCGCGACTCCCGGACCCGGTCCGCCGACCGGCCCGGCGGGACGACGCCGCTCCTGCTGCGGCTGCCCGCCGCCCTCGCGCTCGGGCTGCTCGTCCTGCCGGTCGTCGCGCTCGTCGTGCGCGCCGACTGGCGCTCCCTGCCCGACGACGTGACCTCGCCCGAGGCGCTGTCGGCCCTGTGGCTGTCGTTCGCCACGTCGAGCGTCTCGACGCTGGTGTGCCTGCTGCTCGGGGTGCCGCTCGCGGTGCTGCTCGCCCGCTCGCACGGGTGGACCGCCGACGTGCTGCGCGCCCTCGTCACGCTGCCCCTCGTGCTGCCCCCGACGGTCGGCGGCATCGCGCTGCTGTTCCTGCTCGGCCGTCGCGGGCTCGTCGGGCAGGCGCTCGACACCTGGTTCGGCGTCACCATCCCCTTCACGACGCTCGCCGTCGTCATCGCCCAGACGTTCGTCGCGATGCCGTTCCTCGTGCTCGGCGTCGAGGGGGCGCTGCGCACCGTCGGCACCCGCTACGAGACCGTCGCCGCGACCCTCGGGGCCGGACGGTGGACCGTCCTGCGGCGCGTGACGCTGCCGCTCGTCGCCCCCGGGCTGCTGAGCGGGACCGTCCTGTGCTTCGCCAGGGCCCTCGGCGAGTTCGGCGCGACCGCCCTGTTCGCGGGCAGCACCGCCGGGGTCACGCGCACCATGCCGCTCGCGATCTACGCCGCGTTCAACGGCGCGGGCGTCTCGCAGGGCACCGCCGTCGCGCTGTCGCTGCTGCTCGTCGTCACCGCCGTCGCGGTGCTGCTCGCCGCACGCGCGTGGCGCCCGGGACGGGCCGCGTGAGCGGGGCGCTCGTCGCCGACGTCCGGGTCCGGCGGGGCGCGTTCCGGCTCGACGTCGCGCTGCGCGCCGAGCCCGGCCAGGTCGTCGCGGTCCTCGGACCCAACGGCGCCGGCAAGTCGACGCTGCTCGACGTCCTCGCGGGGCTGCTCCTGCCCGACGACGGCACGGTCCGCACAGGAGAGCGCGTCCTCACCGACGTCGTGCCCGACGCCCCTCCCCCCTCGACCGGCGGGGAGCGCGCCGCCCCCCGCGGCCGCGTCGCCCCCGGTCGCTGCGTCGCCCCCCGCCGTCGCGTCGCCGTCCCGCCCGAGCACCGCTCCGTCGGCCTGCTCGGCCAGGACCCGCTCGTCTTCCCGCACCTCGTCGCGCGCGACAACGTCGCGTTCGCCGCCCGCGCCCGCGGCCTCGGCACCCGCGCCGCCCGCGCCGACGCCGACGCCTGGCTCGACCGGGTCGGGCTCGACGGCCTCGGCGACCGTCGGCCCTCGGCGCTGTCCGGCGGCCAGCGTCAGCGCGTCGCCCTCGCCCGCGCGCTCGCCGCCCACCCCACCGCGCTGCTGCTCGACGAGCCGCTCGCCCAGCTCGACGTCCGGACCGCCGCCGCGCTGCGCGACGTCCTGCGCAGCCAGGTGCGCGCCACGCGCACGGCCGTCGTCCTCGTCACGCACGACGCCCTCGACGCGCTCACGCTCGCCGACGAGGTCCTCGTGCTCGTCGACGGCGAGGTCGTCGAGCGCGGGCGGCCCGCGGACGTCCTCGCCGACCCCGCCCACCCGTTCACGGCCGCGCTCGCGGGGACCAACCTGCTGGTCGGGACGGTGGCCGGCGACCGCGGAGGGCGGGTCCTCGTGACGTCGGACGGGGTCCGCGTCCCGTGCCCGGGCGGCGTGTCGGCCGGTGCACCCGCCCAGCTGACCTTCCCGCCGTCCGCCGTGACCGTCGGCCCCGCTGCGCCGGCCGGACCCGTGACCGGGACCTCGGCCGTCCGACCCGGGCCCGACGGCTCCACGGGGGAGCGGGGGACGCACGCGCGCTGGGAGAGCCGGGTCGTGGACCTCGAGCCCGGGACCACCGGCGTCCGCGTCCGCACGACCGGCGACGTCCTCGCCGACGTCCCGCCCGCACGCGTCCCCGGCCTGGACCTGCGGGTCGGCGCCGCCGTGACGCTCACGGTG
>PJUA01000064.1_pt1 | contig 125312 bp, 117 predicted proteins | sample 1512151 | NCBI WGS metagenome assembly PJUA01 (sample SAMN08177678, study PRJNA422409) | Soil metagenome, whole genome shotgun sequencing project. | isolation source: Soil enriched on filter paper: beechwood xylan treatment | place: USA: Madison | collected 2015-01-15 | reverse complement strand
GCGTCCTCATGCGTCAGCTCGGCGACCTGTCGCTGGATCGCTGCGACTTCAGCGACCACCTGCTCGCCGACGAGCGGCACCGGGTGTCCGAGGCGCAGCGGACCGCGCTGCAGGACGCGCTCGCGGAGCAGGTCGAGCGGGCGCGCGCCCGCCGCGGACGGCACGCGAACGTCGTGCACGTGTCCGACCTGCAGGGCCTGCTGCCGCGGCACACGCCGCAGCGTCCGACCGGCACGGCGTAGTCAGCCGCCCACGAGGAGCGTGACGGCGAGCGTCGTCATGACGACGGCGACGACGACGTCGAGCACCTGCCAGGCCCGTGGGCGGGCGAAGAGCGGACGCAGGCGTCCGGCACCGAAGCCGAGCACGGTGAACCACGTGAGGCTCGCGGTGACGGCTCCGGCGCCGAACGCCCAGCCGCCCGCGGCGGGGTGCTGGTGGGCGAGCCCGCCGAGCAGCACGACCGTGTCTAGGTAGACGTGCGGGTTGAGGAACGTCAGCGCGAGGCACGTGAGGAGCACGGCCGAACGCCGGCCGGGGCCGTCGGCCGCGGGGTCGAGGTGCTCGGGATGCCGGGCGCGGCGCGCGGCCCCGACGGCGAGGACCAGCAGGAACGCGGCGCCGGCGAACCGGACGACCTGCAGGACGGCGGGGCGACCCGTGACCAGGCTGCCGAGGCCCGCGATGCCGAGGGCGATGAGCAGGGCGTCGGCGCCGGCGCAGAGCAGGACGACGGGCAGCACGTGCTCGCGACGCAGGCCCTGGCGCAGGACGAAGGCGTTCTGCGCGCCGATGGCGACGATGAGCGACAGGCCGGTGAGGAAGCCGGTGAGGGCGGCGGGGAGCACGTCGTCGACGCTAGGCGCGACACGCTACTGAAGACCAGCTCATGTTCGTCATGACCCTTTAGCATCGCTGATCATGACCTGGGACGCCGAGCACCTGCGGACGCTGGCCGCGATCGTCGACGAGGGCAGCTTCGAGGCCGCGGCCCGCTCGCTGCACGTCACCGCGTCCGCGGTCAGCCAGCGCATCCGGGCCCTCGAGCAGCAGGTCGGTACCGTCGTGGTGCAGCGCACCCGGCCGTGCCGCCCGACGGCCGCCGGTGAGGTGCTCGTCCGGCTCGCCGGCCAGGTCGAGCTGCTCGGGCGGGACGCGACCGCCGAGCTCGGCGCGGTGGCCGGGGAGCAGCCCGGCGGGCGGCGGCGGATCGCGGTCGCCGTCAACGCCGACTCGCTCTCGACCTGGTTCCCGGCCGCGCTCACCGGGCTGCCCGACGACGTCCTCGTCGACCTGCGGCGCGAGGACCAGGACCTGTCCGCGCAGCTCCTGCGGGAGGGGACCGTGACCGCCGCGGTCACGGCCGAGCGCCGCGCCGTGCAGGGCTGCCGCGTCCGGGCGCTCGGCGCGATGCGGTACCGCGCGCTCGCGGCCCCCGCGTTCCGCGACGCGTGGTTCGGCCGGGCGACGGACGCCGCCGCGTTCGCGCAGGCACCGGCCGTCGCGTTCAACCGCGCCGACGCGCTCCAGCACGGCTTCGTCCGTCGCCTCGCCGGCAGCGTCCCCGTCCTGCCGGTGCACTACGCGCCCGAGCAGGGGGCGTTCGTCGCGCTGCTCCGTGCGGGGCTCGGGTGGGGGATGGTGCCCGAGCAGGCCGCCGCGCCCGCCCTCGCGGACGGCTCGCTCGTCGAGGTCGCGCCCGGGAAGGTGCTCGACGTGCCGCTGTACTGGCAGCACTGGGCGCTGCGGACTCCGACCCTGGACGACCTCACCGAGCGGGTCCTCGTGGCCGCCCGGGTGCTGCGCCGCTGACCCCGCGACGGCCGGCGTCGGCCGGTGGCAGGGCGCAGCACCCGTGGACCACGGTCACCAGGGTGACGGCGGCGGGGGCGGCACGACCGGCGGGCGGTCGTCGCACGTGAGCGTGTTCGGGACGAACGGCGCGAGCCAGTTCGTGCCCGGGTGCCACGGGTTGTTGTCCGTCCCGTCGTTGCCGCCGAGGTCGGTCAGCACGAACTCCGAGCCGGTGGGCGGGAAGTGGAACGCCCCGCAGCTGTTGACGCCCACGGCTCCGACGCCGCGCACGTCGACGTCCTCGAACGACGCGCCGCCCGCGGTACGGGCGCTGACGACCGACGTGCCCGTGCCGTCGACGCGGACTCCGCGGAACGTGATGCCGGTGATCGACACGTCGTCGCGGACCCCGAACTCCGAGACGAGCAGGACCGCGTTGTAGGTGCTGTCGAGGTAGTGGTCCCCGGTGACCCGGACGTCGGCCGCGATCGAGCGGTCGAGGGCGTAGAGCCAGATCGCGCCGAGCCCGATGTTCCAGTTGAGCTCGTAGGTGCCCGCGCGCACGGTCGTGTTGTCGGTGAACGCGATCGTCCCGGCGAACGGCGTCGCCCCGAACCGCGCGCCCGCGTGCAGTCCGCTGCCCTCCCGGACCGGGTCCGCGACGAGGTTGCCGCGCACGGTCAGGTCCCGGCCGCCGTACAGCGCGATGCCGTTGGCCAGCACGGGGGACTGCACGGTGTTCCGCTCGAAGACGTTGCCCGCGTCGTCGACGCCCTCGGACCACATCGCGAGGCCGTCGTCGCCGGTGTTGCGGACGAACGTGTTCCGCACGGCCGACCCGGTGACCCCGGTGTGGAGGTTCACCGCGTCGGCGACCTGGTCGACGATCACGGAGTCCTCCAGCACGAAGCCGCTCAGCGGCCCGTCGAGCCAGACGCCGACCTTCGTGTGCTGGATGTGCAGGCCGCGGACGGTCGAGTCGTTGAGCGCGCCGCCGATGCCGTTGACCTGGTCGGTGTCGACGCGCTCGCGGACGTCGCCGCGGATCGCGAAGCCCGACAGGTGCACGTCGTGGCTGCCGCCCTCGGCCGCGGGACGGCCGTAGAAGCCGACGCCGGTGTGCACCGAGCCGTCGGGCGCGGGCGTCGGCAGCGCGACCTCGCGGCCGCGGAAGACCGTGTACCAGGAGCCGGCGCCCTCGATCGTCACGTCGTCGACCAGGACGTGCCGGTTCACCTGGTACGTGCCGGGCGGGACGTACACGGGCAGGTCGTGGCGCTGCGCGAACGCGATGGCGCGGTCGAGCGCGTCGGCGGAGTCGCGGCGGCCCGTCGGGTCGGCGCCGAACAGCAGCGCGTTGGCCGCCCGCAGCCGGACGTGCGGCGGCCCGACGAGCTCGGAGCCGACGACGTCCAGCACGGTCCACTCGGCGGTCGCGCCGGGCGGCACGGTGAGGCGGACGGTCTCGCCCGCGCGGTACGTCCGGCCGAGCAGCACGCGCTGCTCGTCGTAGAAGTGTGACGGCCGGAACGGCTTGGCGACGACGGGGGCCGGGCTGGTCGCCGCCGGGACGCACCCGCACTCCGTGATCCACCAGTCGGGGTGCAGCAGGTCGGCGGTGGGGTCGTTGCTGAAGGGGTACTGGTTGTAGAGCCACGCGTACTGCGACGTCAGGGTGATCGTGCGGGTGTCACGGCCCGTCGTGACCCGCAGCGGCGACGTGATCCCGCCGCCCGTGGGGGAGTCGGGGATGGCGTAGCGGAGGGTGAGGGCGTTCGCGGCGCGGGGGAGCGTGAGCTCGACGTGCTGGCCGCGCGCCAGGCGGACGGCCGACCGCCCCGACGCCTCCGACGGCAGCGTGTAGGCCGTGCGGTCGGGGCCGATGACCGTGCCGTCGGTCCGGGCGTGCTCGGCCTCCTGCTCGAGGAACGGCACGTCGGCCCCGCGCCCGGCGACGAGCGCGGGGTCGAGCGCGGCGCGGGTGACGGGTGGGACCGGGGCGGGCGGGGGGCCGCCCGCCGCCGCGGGCGTCGTGGTGAGGGTCGCGAGGGCGAGGGCGGCGAGCGCGAGGCCGGCGGCGAGGCGCCGGTGCGGTCGGCCGCCGGCGGCCGGCGCGCGGGAGGGCAGGGGGCGGAGGGCTGGACGCGTCATCGTCGACTCGTTCCTCGGGTGCCGGTGGGTGCCGGGCGGGCCGGCAGGTGCTGGGCGGGTGCCGGGTGGAGCAGGCGCGACCGACACTAGAGCGGACGTCCGATATGCCACAAGAGTCCGTCGCGTTTGCGTCGTCCCGACGTTCGGTTCTTGCAGGGAGAGGCCCCGGCATAGCAGGTGGGCAGCGCAAGGCGACCGGTTTTGACCGGCGATCCGACGGCCAGGTACTCTTGTGCGTTGTTGTGCGTCCCCTGTCGCGTGCCCGGGCTTCTCACCTGTGGCGCTGCGGTGGCGTCCCGGTGCGTTTCCCACTCGCCGGACGGGATGCTCCGACAGCCCTCCACAGGTGCCGCCGACGCGGTGCCCGTGATTCGCAGACACACACGAACGAAGGCTTACGACCCGTGCGCACGTACACCCCGAAGCCCGGCGACGTCGAGCGGACCTGGTACGTCATCGACGCGACCGATGTCGTCCTCGGCCGCCTGGCCACCCATGTGGCCACGCTGCTGCGCGGCAAGCACAAGGCGACCTTTGCCCCCCACGTCGACGGTGGCGACTTCGTCATCGTCATCAACGCGGACAAGGTGGCCCTCACCGGCAACAAGCGTGAGACCAAGCTCGCCTACCGCCACTCCGGCTACCCGGGTGGTCTGCGGGCGACCCGCTACTCGGAGCTGCTCGAGAAGCACCCCGAGCGGGCGATCGAGAAGGCCGTCCGAGGCATGCTCCCCAAGAGCTCCCTCGCGGCCAAGCAGATCGGCAAGCTCAAGGTCTACGCGGGTGCCGAGCACCCTCACGCCGCCCAGCAGCCGAAGCCGTTCGAGATCATCCAGGTCGCGCAGCAGGCCTGACGGCCGCCGCGCGAGAGAACAGACAGGAACCGAGGACACCAGTGGCAGAGACCACGGTCGACATCGACCTCGAGGGCGACGACACGCCCACCAGCTACACCTCCGAGACGGCCGCCCCGCAGGGGCGTGGCCAGTCCATCACGGCCCCGGGCCAGGCCCTGGGTCGCCGCAAGGAGGCCATCGCCCGCGTGCGCCTGGTCCCCGGGACCGGCCAGTGGAAGATCAACGGCCGCGCGCTCGAGGACTACTTCCCGAACAAGGTGCACCAGCAGCTCGTCAACTCGCCGCTGAAGCTCGTGGACGTCGAGGGTCGCTTCGACGTCGTCGCGCGCATCACCGGCGGTGGCGTCTCCGGCCAGGCCGGCGCGCTGCGTCTGGGCATCTCCCGGGCGCTCAACGCGATCGACGCCGAGCACAACCGTCCGGCCCTCAAGAAGGCCGGCTTCCTCACGCGTGACGCCCGTGTGGTCGAGCGCAAGAAGGCCGGTCTCAAGAAGGCCCGCAAGGCGCCGCAGTACTCGAAGCGCTGATCCAGCGTCTCTCCCCGATGGCCCCGTCGGTCGAATCGACCAGCGGGGCCATCGGTGTCTGCGGGATCCTGAGCGGCGGAGCGCGAACGCGCCGACGACGTCGCGTGACGGTGAGGAGTGAGTGATGGGCCGACTGTTCGGCACCGACGGTGTGCGAGGGCTGGCGAACCGGGACGTGACGGCCGAGCTCGCGCTCGACCTGTCCGTCGCCGCGGCGCACGTGCTGGGCGCGAGCGGCGCGTTCGAGGGGCACCGCCCCCGAGCCGTCGTCGGACGCGACTCACGCGCCTCCGGCGAGTTCCTCGCGGCCGCCGTCGCGGCAGGGCTCGCGTCCGCCGGCGTGGACGTCGTCAACGTCGGCGTCCTGCCGACGCCCGCCGTCGCGTACCTCACCGCCGAGCTCGGCGTCGACATCGGCGTGGTGCTGTCCGCCTCCCACAACCCGATGCCCGACAACGGCATCAAGTTCCTCGCCCGCGGCGGGCACAAGCTCGACGACGAGCTCGAGCTCGCCATCGAGGCGCGCATGGGCGAGGTGTGGGACCGCCCGCTCGGCGCCCAGGTCGGCCGCATCCGGCTCGACACCGGCCGCGCGGGCGACGACTACGTCGACCACCTGGTCGGCACGATCGGCGCCCCGCTGTCCGGCCTGCGCATCGCGGTCGACTGCGCGAACGGCGCCGCGAGCGAGGTCGGGCCCGCCGCGCTGCGGCAGGCCGGTGCGGACGTCGTCGTCATCAACGCGTCGCCCGACGGCCGCAACATCAACGAGAAGTGCGGCTCGACGCACCCCGAGCAGCTGCTCGCCGCGGTCGTGGCCTCCGAGGCCGACCTCGGCGTCGCGTTCGACGGCGACGCCGACCGCTGCCTCGCGGTCGACGCCGACGGCCGGCTGGTCGACGGCGACCAGATCATGGGCGTCCTGGCGATCGCCCTGCGGGACGCCGGCGGTCTGGTGGACGACACCCTCGTCACCACCGTCATGAGCAACCTCGGTCTGCGGATCGCGATGCGCGACCACGGGATCCGCACCGTCGAGACCGCTGTCGGCGACCGGTACGTCCTCGAGGCCATGCGCGCCGGCGGCTACTCGCTCGGCGGTGAGCAGTCCGGGCACATCATCATGGCCGCGCACTCGACGACCGGCGACGGCGTCCTCACGGCCCTGCAGCTCGCGGCCCGCGTCGCGACGACCGGCGAGCCGCTCTCGAAGCTCGCCGGGGTCGTCCAGCGCCTCCCGCAGACCCTTGTCAACGTGCCCAACGTCGACAAGGGCCGCGCCGGCGCCGACGCGCCCCTGCTCGACGCGGTCCGCGCCGCCGAGGCGCGCCTCGGGGACACCGGCCGCGTGCTGCTGCGCCCCTCCGGCACCGAGCCGCTCGTCCGCGTCATGGTCGAGGCCGCCACCCAGCAGGACGCCGACGACGTCGCTCGCGACCTCGCCGACGTCGTGTCGGCCCGGCTCGCGCTGTGACCACGGGCGGGGCCTCGCGGCGGCGCGACGTCGCGCTGCGTGACCTCGTGCTGCGCCTGCTCGACTCGGCGCACGGCACCGGCACCGTGCCGATCGTGCAGGCCGGGCACCCGGTGCTCCGCTCGAAGGCCCTGCCCTACGACGGCCAGCTCGCCGACGACGAGCTCGAGTCGCTCGTGCACGTCATGCGCGCCACGATGCACGCCGCGCCCGGTGTCGGGCTCGCCGCGCCGCAGATCGGCCTGCCCGTCGCTGTCGCGGTGCTCGAGGACTCGGGGCCGCCCGACGGCGACGTCGCGCAGGTCCGGGAGCGCTCGCCGCTCGAGTTCCGCGTCCTGGTCAACCCGCGGTACGTCGCTGTCGACGACGAGCGTCGCGCGTTCTACGAGGGCTGCCTCAGCGTCGTCGGCTACCAGGCCGTCGTCGCGCGTCCGCGCCGCGTGCACCTGGTCGGGAGCGACGAGCGGGGTCGACCGCTCGACGAGGTGCTCACGGGCTGGCCGGCGCGCATCGTCCAGCACGAGACCGACCACCTCGACGGGGTGCTCTACCTCGACCGCGCCGAGCTGCGGTCGCTGGCAGCGGCCGACGCGCTCGGCCTGCGGTGGGCGAGCGAGCCGCGCCCGACGACCGCGGCGATCGCGCTCGGGTTCGAGCTGGAGGGGCTGGCGGACGTCCGTCCCGACGAGCTCGCCGGCGGTGTCGTCGAGGCGCTCGCCCCGGCCGGTGCCGAGCCGCCCGCCGGCGCGCCGGACGCCGCGGCCGTCGAGCGCCCCGCCGACGCGCTCGACGGGGCGCCCGCCGCCGATGCGCTCGACCTGGCCCCTGCCGGGGTGCCCGGTGGGGACGCCGAGGGTGACCACCGCGCGGACGAGCCGGTCCACGCGGGTGCGTCGGTCGACGAGCCCGGTGCGGCGCCGCCCGTCGCGGCCGACGAGGGCCGGCCCGCGTCCTGACAGAACGGCCCTCGCGCCGCATGCGACCGTGGGGGGACCCGCCGTCGCCGGCCCTGCGCCCTCCGTCTCTCTCGGGGTGGCCTCAGGGGTGATCCGGGGGTATCCCCTATGTCCGGGGCGGTGCGGCGGGCCTACCGTGGGAGTCACGACGCCGGCCAGCAGGTCGGCGCCCGACGACCGCTGGAGCTGATGACGCGTGGAGGCATGGGCGCTCGCCCTCGTGGGGTCCCCCTGGGTCTTCGTCGTGCTCTACCTGCTCGCGACGATCGACGGGTTCTTCCCGCCGATCCCCAGCGAGTCGATCGTCATCGCGCTGGCGGCGCTCGCCATGTCGAGCGGTGAGCCGAACCTGCTGCTGGTCGTGCTCGTCGCCGCGGCGGGCGCGTTCACGGGTGACCAGATCGCGTACCAGATCGGCACGAAGGTCAAGGTCCGCGAGGTGCGGTTCCTGCGGTCGGCGCGCGCCCAGGCGGCCATCGACTGGGCCGAGCGGGCGCTCGAGCACCGCGGGGCGTCGTTCATCATCGCGGCGCGGTACATCCCGGTGGGGCGGGTCGCGGTGAACATGACCGCGGGGGCGCTGCACTACAGCCGGCGCCGGTTCTCCGGCCTGGCGGCGCTCGCGGCGATCACGTGGGGGATCTACTCGACGGCGATCGGGGTCGGGGCAGCGGCGTGGCTCGGGCACAACCCGATCCTCGCGGTGTGCGTCGGCGTCGTCGGCGGTGTGCTGCTGGGCGTCGCCATCGACTGGGTGCTGCGCCGCTACCACGCGATCGTCGACCGGCGCCGCGGCGGGCGTGCCGGGGTCGCGACGCCCGTCCCGCTGCGCGGTGTCGGGGCGACGGCGGCGTCGTCGCGTGCGGTCGCCGAGGACGACGCGGTCGCCTGAGGCGCCCTCGGGACCGTGGGCCGGCCGTCGGGTCACGGACTGCTCACGATCCGTGCGCGGCTGCTAACGATCCGGTTGCGACGGGGGCTTCGTGCCGGTGTGTGTGCCTACGCTGTGACTCGGGTCGACAGGGGAGTCGACATCTCCCCGCGACCCGCGTGGCCCCACGGCTGCCGTCGCGGGCCGACGCACCAGGGGGCACAGCAATGGCAGCGCGCGCACGTCTCGACCGACGACCGACCGGTGCTCCGGCCGGTCGTGCGGCCGGTGCGCGTGGACGGGTCGACGGTCGTCCCCGCGACCGGGTGACGGGTGCGGTCGCGGTGGTGCTCGCGGTCGTCGCTGGCATGGTCCTCGCGGCGTGCGCCGGGCCGCCGGAGGTCACGAACCAGCCCGACGCGCACGTCGCGATCCAGGCCGACTGCCTCGACGCCCGGGTCGTCCGCGACCTGGGTCTGGTCCCCGACGAGGGGGGCTCGGCGGAGCCGGCCGGGTCGGGCGCGGTCACGCCCGGGGGCGTCCCGGAGGACTTCGCACCCGTGAGCGTGCTCGTGTGCTCGGCGTCCGGCACGCTGCGGTCGGCGTCGGGCACGTGGGTCGCGGTGACCGAGAGCCGCCGCGAGGGCGACCTCGCGCCGCTCCTCGCGGCGCTGGAGCGGCCGTCGCAGGAGCCGACAGGAGCGTGCGAGGCGACCGCAGCGGTGCCGACCGTGCTGTGGCTCGTCGACGTGCTCGGGCGGGCCGTGCGGCCGGTGTGGCCGACCGACCGGTGCGGGGCGCCGGTCGCCGACGTCCACGAGGCGCTCGACGCGCTCGTCGAGACCGACACGACCGACTTCCCGGTCGAGCGCATCGTCCCGTCCGGGCCCCCGTCGGGGCGCTGACGGCACGACGGACCCGCGCCCGCGGGCCGTGGCACCAACCGGGGCGGGCGCGTCAGAGCTTGCGCAGGCGGACCCGCTCGACGGAGTGGTCGCTGCCCTTGGTGAGGACGAGCGTGGCGCGGCTGCGGGTCGGCAGGATGTTCTGCTCGAGGTTCGGGGCGTTGATGCTGTCCCAGATCCCCTCGGCACGCTCCACGGCCTCGTCGTCCGACAGCGACGCGTACCGGTGGAAGTACGACTCGGGCTGCGCGAACGCCGTCTCCCGCAGGCGCAGGAACCGGTCGACGTACCACTGCCGGATGTCGACGGTGCGGGCGTCGACGTAGATCGAGAAGTCGAAGAAGTCGCTCACCGCGAGGTTCGACGTGCCCTCCTGCGTCGGCCGGGCCGGCTGCAGCACGTTGAGGCCCTCGACGACCAGCACGTCCGGGCGGTTCACGACGACCTCACGCCCCGGGACGATGTCGTAGGTCAGGTGGTCGTAGACGGGGGCGCGGACCTCGGGGCGGCCCGCCTTGACCTTCGACACGAACCGCAGCAGGGCGCGCCGGTCGTACGACTCGGGGAAGCCCTTGCGGTCCATGAGGCCGCGGCGCTCGAGCTCCGCGTTCGGGTACAGGAACCCGTCGGTCGTGATGAGCTGCACGCGGGGGGTCGCGGGCCACCGCGCGAGGAGCTCGCGCAGCAGGCGCGCCGTCGTCGACTTGCCGACCGCCACCGACCCGGCGACGCCGATGACGAACGGTGTCCCGCCGACGTCCTCGCGCAGGAACGTGCTGGACGCGGCGTGCAGGCCGCGCGTCGCCTCGATGTGCAGGTCGAGCAGGCGCGAGATCGGCCGGTAGATGGCGTCGACCTCCGCGAGGTCGATCGGGTCGCCGAGCCCGGCGAGGCGGTCGACGTCCGCGTCGGTGAGCGGCAGCGGCGTCGAGGCCGACAGGCGCCGCCAGGCGTCGCGGTCCAGGTCGACGTACGGCGTGGCCGGGGTGAGCGACGGTGGCACGGGGACGATTGTGCCGGACGTCGGGCCGCGCGGTGACCGTGACGCGGGCGACGTCCGCGGCAGCCCGGCCACGCGCGGGCGCCGGATAGACTCCGCGGCATGTGTGGAATCGTGGGCTACGTCGGATCCCAGACCGCGAGCAGCCGTCCGCTGGACGTCGTGCTCGAGGGCCTGCGGCGGCTCGAGTACCGGGGGTACGACTCCGCGGGCGTCGCGCTGGTCAGCCCCACGGGCGACCTCGGGACCGCCAAGAAGGCCGGCAAGCTGGCGAACCTGGTCGAGGAGCTGGACCTGCACCCGCTCGACGGCGCGACCGCCGCGATCGGGCACACGCGGTGGGCCACGCACGGCGCCCCGAACGACGTCAACGCGCACCCGCACGTCGCGGGCCGGCTCGCCCTCATCCACAACGGCATCGTCGAGAACTTCGCCGTGCTCAAGGCCGAGCTGCTCGCCGCGGGCGTCGAGTTCTCCTCCGAGACGGACACCGAGGTCGTCGCGCACCTCGTCGCCCGCGCCTACGAGAGCAGCCGCGACCTGACGCAGGCGCTCACCGAGGTCGCCGGAACGCTGCACGGCACGTTCACCCTCCTCGCGGTGCACGCGGACGCGCCCGACGTCGTCGTCGGTGCCCGCCACGACTCGCCCCTCGTCGTCGGGCTCGGCGACGGGGAGAACTTCCTCGGCTCCGACGTCGCGGCGTTCATCGCCCACACGCGCGAGGCCCTCGAGCTCGGCCAGGACCAGGTCGTCACGATCACCCCGACGTCCGTGACGGTCACCGACTTCGACGGCAAGCCCGCGGACGCCCGCCGCTACACCGTGGACTGGGACGCCGCGGCCGCGGAGAAGGGCGGCTTCCGCTCCTTCATGGACAAGGAGATCCACGACCAGCCGCACGCCGTCGCCGACACGCTGCTCGGCCGGACCGACGCCCGCGGCCGCCTCGTCCTCGACGAGGTGCGCATCGACGAGGCCGTCCTGCGTGCGGTCGACAAGATCGTCGTCGTCGCGTGCGGCACCGCGGCCTACGCGGGGCACGTCGCCAAGTACGCGATCGAGCACTGGTGCCGGATCCCCGTCGAGGTCGAGCTCGCGCACGAGTTCCGGTACCGCGACCCCGTGGTCAACGAGCGCACGCTCGTCGTCGCGGTCTCGCAGTCGGGCGAGACGATGGACACCCTCATGGCCGTGCGGCACGCGCGCGAGCAGGGCGCGAAGGTCCTCGCGATCGTCAACACGCACGGCTCGACGATCCCGCGCGAGTCCGACGCCGTCCTCTACACGCACGCCGGGCCGGAGATCGCGGTCGCGTCGACCAAGGCGTTCCTCGCGCAGATCACCGCGGCGTACCTGCTGGGGCTCTACCTGGCCCAGCTGCGCGGCAACAAGTTCCCCGACGAGATCGCCGAGGTCCTCACCGAGCTGCGGGCCATGCCCGACAAGATCCAGCAGGTCATCGACCGTTCGGGCCGCGTCCGCGAGATCGCCCGGTGGATGGCCGACACGCAGTCGGTGCTGTTCCTCGGCCGCCACGTCGGCTTCCCGGTCGCGATGGAGGGCGCGCTCAAGCTCAAGGAGCTCGCGTACATCCACGCGGAGGGCTTCGCCGCGGGCGAGCTCAAGCACGGCCCGATCGCGCTGATCGAGCCGGGTCAGCCCGTGTTCGTCGTCGTGCCGTCGCCGCGCGGCCGGGACTCGCTGCACTCCAAGGTCGTCTCGAACATCCAGGAGATCCGCGCGCGCGGCGCCCGCACCCTGGTCATCGCGGAGGACGGCGACGAGGCGGTCCGCGCGTACGCCGACGAGGTCTTCTCGATCCCGCAGGCGCCGACGCTCCTCGCGCCGCTGCTGGCCGTCGTCCCGCTGCAGGTGTTCGCCTCCGAGCTCGCGCACGCCAAGGGCCTCGACGTCGACCAGCCGCGCAACCTCGCGAAGTCCGTCACGGTCGAGTGACCCCCGCGCAAGGCACGGGGGAGCGGACGTGATCGTCGGCGTCGGCATCGACGTCGTCGACATCACGCGGTTCGTCGCGACGCTGCACCGCGTGCCCGCGCTGCGCGAGAAGCTCTTCACCGAGGCCGAGCGGGCGATGCCCGAGACGTCGCTCGCGGCGCGGTTCGCCGTGAAGGAGGCGCTCGCGAAGGCGCTCGGCGCCCCGCCCGGGCTGCACTGGCACGACGCCCAGGTGCCGCGGACGGCGGGCGCCCAGCCCGTGCTGGAGGTCAGCGGCACCGTCGCGGCGCGCGCCGCCGAGCTCGGCGTGGCCCGGTTCCACCTGTCGATCTCGCACGACGCGGGGATCGCGTCCGCCGTGGTGGTCGCCGAGCGCGACTGAGTCGCCGGCCGCCCCCCGCGCCCGCCGGACGCGGGTCGGGGCGGGCACCGGTCCGGCACCCGCCCCGTGGCCCGCCGGGCGCACGCCCGGCTCGGTCTCAGCGCAGGGCCGGGACGACTTCGCGCTCGAACAGCTCGATGCCGGACCTGTCGTAGGCGGCCTCGGCAAAGTACGTGATCGCGTAGGTCATGCCGAGCCGCTCCAGGTCCCGCAGCTTCTCGACGAGCTGCTCGGGGGTGCCGACGAGCACGCCGTTGCGGAACTCCTCGGCGACCTCGGGGGCCTTCGCGGGGACGGTGAGCGACAGGTGCTCCTCGACCCACGCCATGCGGTCGTCGACCTCGGCCTGGTTCTCGCCGATGACGACGTTGAAGTTCGACGAGCGCGTGATCTCCTCGAACGGGCGCCCGATCGCCTCGCAGTGCTGCCGCAGCACCTGCGACTTGTGCGTGAAGACCTCGGGGTGGCCGTCGAAGTTGGTGTACTGCGCGTGCTCCGCGGCGATCCGCAGCGTCTTCTTCTCGCCGCCGCCCGCGATCCACAGCGGCGGGCCGTCGACCTGCAGGGGCAGCGGGGAGAGCTGCGCGCCGTCGACCTGGTAGTGCTTCCCGTCGAGCGTCGCGACACCGTTCGTCCAGAGCTGCTTGAAGATCTGCACGCCCTCGTCGAGCATGCCGAGCCGCTCGCCCGCCGTGGGGAAGCCGTAGCCGTACGCGCGCCACTCGTGCTCGTACCAGCCGGCGCCGATGCCCATCTGGACGCGGCCGCCCGAGATGACGTCGGCGGTCGCGGCGACCTTCGCGAGGTAGGCGGGGTTGCGGTACGCCATGCACGTGCACATCTGGCCGAGCTTCACGCGGGACGTCGTGGCCGCGTAGGCGTTGATGAGGCTCCACGCCTCGTGCGTCGCCTCGCCGTTCGGCTCGGGGACCGCGTGGAAGTGGTCGTACACCCAGATCGAGTCGAAGACGTCGCCGTCGTCGGCGTGCTTCGCGAGGCCGCTCATGACAGCCCAGTGGTCACGGGGCTCGATGCCGGTGAGGTCCTGCCGCCAGCCCTGAGGGATGAAGAGTCCGAAGCGCATGCCGGGCACGTTACCTGCGGACCGGCCAGGATGAGAGGCGTGCTGCTGTCGTGGAACGCGGCCCGGGTGCGGGCGGCCGAGGAGCCCCTGCTGGCCGCGGGCGTCCCGCTCATGGACCGGGCGGCGTTCGCGCTGCACGTCGTCGTCGCCCGCGAGCTGCAGGCGCGGCGGGGCCGGGTCGGCGGCTCGCGGGTCGTCGTGCTCGCCGGCGCGGGCAACAACGGGGGAGACGCCCTGCACGCGGGGGCGCTGCTGGCGCGGCGCGGGGTGCGCGTCGACGCCCTGACGACGTCCGGGCGGGTGCACGCCGCGGGCGCGGCGGCGCTTCGCGCGGCGGGCGGGCGACTGCGCGGGCTGGTGGACGGCGCGTCGGGCGCGGACCACGGCGCCGTCGGCCTCGACGACGCCACCGGGCTCGTGCTCGGCGCCGACGTCGTCCTCGACGGCGTGCTCGGCCTCGGCGGCCAGGGCGGGCTGCGGGGACCTGTGGCCGTCCTCGCCGAGGCGGTCGCCGCCGCGGACGACCGGGCGCGGCCCGTCGTGGTCGCCGTCGACCTGCCGTCGGGCATCGGCGTCGACGACGGCAGCGTCACCGGCACCGTCCTGTCTGCCGACGTCACCGTGACGTTCGGCGGCGCGAAGCCCGGCCTGCTGCTGCCGCCCGCGTCGGCCGCCGCCGGTCGGGTCGAGGTCGTCGACCTCGGCCTGGACCTCGACGGGCGCGCCGACGTCGCCGCGCTCGGGCCGGACGACGTCGCCGCGCTGTGGCCCGTGCCCGCGCGCGCCGCGCACAAGTACACCCGGGGCGTCGTCGGGATCGTCGCCGGGACCCGGACCTACCCCGGTGCCGCGGTCCTCGCGACGAGCGGCGCCGCGCTCGCCGGGGTCGGTATGGTCCGGTACGTCGGCGACGCGGGTGACGCCGTCCTCGCGGCCCGGCCCGAGGTGGTCGTCGGCCCCGGGCGGGTCCAGGCGTGGGTGCTCGGTCCGGGTGTCTCGCCCGACGACGCCGCGCAGCGACGCCGGGTCGTGCGCGCGCTCGACGGCGTGCAGCACCGCGGCGAGGCGGCCGTCGTCGACGCGGGCGGCCTCGAGCTGCTGCCCGAGCGCGTCCCGCCGCACGTCGTGCTCACCCCGCACGCCGGCGAGCTCGCCCGCCTGCTCACGGAGCGGGGCGCCGCCGTCTCACGCGAGCAGGTCGAGGCCGAGCCGCTGCGGTGGGCGCGCGAGGCGCACGACCGCACCGGCGCGACGGTCCTGCTCAAGGGCGCGACGACCGTCGTCGTCGGGTCGCACGGCGCCGTCTACGCGCAGTCCGACGCACCGCCGTGGCTCGCGACCGCCGGCGCCGGAGACGTGCTCGCGGGCGTGCTCGGTGCGGTCCTCGCGGCACGCGTCGACGACGTGCACGACGACGCGACCCTCGCCCCCGCGCTCGCGGCCGCGGCGAGCGTCGTGCACGGCCGCGCGGCCCGGCGCGCCAACCCGGACGGGCCCGTGACCGCGCTCGCGGTCGCGCACGCGCTGCCCGCCACGGTCGCCGACCTGCTGCGGGCCGCAGCGTCGGGCGGGGAGGGCGTCGTGGGGAGAGGCGGCACACTGACGCCGTGACCACGACCCTCGACGCCGACCTCGTCGCTCGCGTCGGCCGCCTCCTCGCGACCGGCCGGCGCACCCTGCTGGGGATCACCGGCGCGCCGGGGGCGGGCAAGTCGACCCTCGCGGCGCAGGTCGCGGAGGCGTGCGGGACGTCGGCCGTCGTCGTGCCGATGGACGGCTTCCACCTCGCGCAGACCGAGCTCGAGCGTCTGGGCCGGGCCGACCGCAAGGGCGCCCCCGACACGTTCGACGCGGCCGGGTTCGTCGCGCTGCTGTGCCGCCTGCGCGACCCGCACCCGGACGAGGTCGTCTACGCCCCTGAGTACCGCCGGGACCTGCGCAACGGCGTCGCGGGCGCGATCCGGGTCGAGCCCGGCACGCCGCTCGTCGTCACCGAGGGGAACTACCTGCTGCTCGACCAGGACGGCTTCGCGCCGGTCGCGGGGCTGCTCGACGAGTCGTGGTTCGTCGCGCCCGACGACGACCTGCGCCTGGCGCGGCTGGTCGCCCGGCACGAGGCGTTCGGCAAGCCCGCCGACGCGGCGCGTGCCTGGGCGCACGGCCCCGACGAGCGCAACGCGCGGCTGGTCGCGGCGACCGCCGCGCGCGCCGACGTCGTCGTGCGGCCGTCCTGACCCGCTGACCGACCCGGCCGGGTCGGGTGCGAGACTGGGCGCCGTGAGCCTGTACCCCGCCCGTGCCGTCGTCGACCTCGCCGCGATCCGCGGCAACGTGCGCGCCCTCGCCGCGCACGCCCCGACCGCCCAGGTCATGGCCGTCGTGAAGGCGGACGCGTACGGGCACGGGCTCGTGCCGTCGGCGCGGGCGGCCGTCGAGGGCGGCGCGACGTGGCTGGGTGCCGCGCAGGTCGCCGAGGCCGTGGAGCTGCGCCGCGCGGGCGTCGTCGGGCCGCGCGTGCTCACGTGGCTGTACGCGCCGGGCGCCCCGCTGCGCGACGCGGTCGAGGCGGACGTCGACCTGTCGGTCGCGGCCGCGTGGGCGCTCGACGAGGTCGTCGCCGCGGCGCGTGCGGCGGGCCGGACCGCGCGCGTGCACCTCAAGGTCGACACGGGGCTCGGCCGCAACGGGCTGACGCCCGCCGACCTGCACGCGCTGCTGCCGGCCGCGCTGCGCGCCCAGGCCGAGGGTGCGGTCGAGCTCGTCGGCGTGTGGTCGCACCTGGCGTTCGCCGACGAGCCCGCGCACCCCACGGTGCGCGCGCAGGCCGTCGTGTTCGCCGACGCCGTGCGGGCCGTCGAGGCCGCGGGCGCGCACCTCGAGGTCCGGCACCTGGCGAACTCCGCCGCGACGCTCACCGACCCCGCGGTGCACCACGACCTCGTGCGGCCCGGGCTGGCCGTGTACGGCCTGTCGCCCGTGCCGCAGCTCGGCTCGCCCGCCGACTTCGGCCTCGTGCCCGCGATGACGTTCGAGGCCGAGCTCGCGAACGTCAAGGCCGTCCCCGCCGGGCACGGGATCTCCTACGCGCACCAGTACGTGACGCCGCACGACACCGTGGTGGGCGTCGTGCCCGTCGGGTACGCCGACGGGGTGCCGCGGCACGCGTCGGGCACGCAGGACCGTCCGGGGGGACCGCTGCGGGTCGGCGGCCGCACGCTCGGCGTGGCCGGCCGCGTGTGCATGGACCAGGTCGTCGTCGACCTCGGGCCGGGCGCCGCCGAGGTCGCGGGGGACCGCGTCGAGCTCTTCGGCTCGGGCCTGGACGGCGGCCCGACCGCGCAGGACTGGGCGGACGCCGCAGGCACGATCTCCTACGAGATCGTCACGCGCGTGGGCGCGCGGGTGCCGCGCGTGCACGTCGACACCGCGGCGGGCGACGTGCCCGCCCTGACCGCCACGGAGGTGGCCCGATGAGCGGACCGGGTCCGCTGGAGACCGTCACGACCGACGGGTCCACGACGACGCCCACGGCCGAGGCCACCGTGCGCCTGGTCGACGCCGACACGACGCGCGCCTTCGGGCGGGCGCTCGCGGGCGTCCTGCGCGCGGGCGACCTCGTGGTGCTCACGGGGGACCTCGGTGCGGGCAAGACGACGCTCACGCAGGGCATCGGGGCGGGCCTCGGGGTGCGCGGGCAGGTCGCGTCGCCGACGTTCATCATCGCCCGCGAGCACCCGCCGCTCGCCCGCCCGGACGGGTCGCGCGGCCCGGGACTCGTGCACGTGGACGCGTACCGGCTGTCGTCGCTGGACGAGGTCGACGCGCTCGACCTCGACGCGAGCCTCGACGCGTCGGTCACGGTCGTCGAGTGGGGCGAGGGCTGGGTCGAGGGGCTCACCGCCGACCGGCTCGAGGTCACGGTGCGTCGCCCCCGCGGCGGCGTGGACCCGACGGACGACGAGGACGCCGCCGCGGGCGAGCGGGTCGTCACGGTGCGGGCGGTCGGCGACCGCTGGGCGGGCGTGACGCTCCCCGGCGCGGACGCGGTGGCAGGCTGACGTCGTGCCCGTCCTCGCGCTCGACACCTCGGCGGCCGTCGCGGTCGCCCTCCTCGACGACTCCGGCGCCGTGCTCGCGGCCCGCAGCGACGACCAGCCGCGCCACCACGCGGAGCTCCTCGCGCCCATGGTCGCGGACGTCCTCGCGGACGCCGGCGTCGACCGGACCGCGCTGACGTCGGTGGTCGTCGGGACCGGCCCGGCGCCGTTCACCGGGCTGCGCGTGGGCCTCGTGACCGCCCGGACGCTCGCCCTGGGACTCGGCGTGCCCGCGCGGGGCGTGCCGAGCGTGGACGCGCTCGCGGCGGCGGCGTCGCGGGTCGTCGAGCCCGGGACGACCGTGCTGGTCGCGACCGACGCCCGACGCCGCGAGGTGTACTGGTCGCTGTACCGCGTCGGCGGCGCGGGCGTGCTCGACGTCCTGGTGGAGCCGCAGGTCGGCGCGCCCGACGACGTCGCCGCGGACGACCGGGTCGCGGGTGCGCTCGTGGTCGGGCGTGGCGCGCTGCTGCACCCGGTGCTCGGTGGGCACGACCTGGACGCCGACGCGCTCGGACTGGTCGACCCCGACCCCGCCGAGCTCGCGCTGCTCGCCGCCGCGCGGGCCGCCCGCGGCGAGGACCTGCCGACGACCCCGCTGTACCTGCGCCGGCCGGACGCCGTGCCGTCGGCGGCGCGCAAGCGCGTCCTCGGATGAGCGAGGCCGCGCCGGGCGTCGTCGTCCGCGCGCTGACGCCGCAGGACGTCCCGGCGCTGGTCCGGATGGAGGACGCGCTGTTCGGCGCGGGCGCGTGGTCAGCCCGGACCCTCGAGGAGGAGCTCGTCGGCCCGGGCCGGTGGTACGTGGGCGCGCAGGACGCCGCGGCGGGCACGCTGGTCGGGTACGCGGGCCTGTGGTTCGACGGGTTCGACGCGCAGGTCATGACGATCGGCACGGACACCGCCCACCAGGGCCGGGGGATCGGGCGGCTGCTGCTCTCCGCGCTGCTCGACCGGGCCCGCACGCTCGGCGCCGGCGTCGTCCTGCTGGAGGTGCGCGTCGACAACGACCCGGCGCTGCGCCTGTACGAGAGCGCGGGCTTCGTGCGGTTCGGACTGCGGCGCGGGTACTACGCGCCGGAGAATGCGGACGCATGGACCATGCGGCTCGACCTGCGCGGTGACGAGGGGGAGGCACGATGACGGACCAGCAGACCGATCGGCGGGGGACGTCCACGACGCGCGACGCGGTGCTCGTGGACCCGATCGACCTGGCGGCACAGCTCGGCGGCGACGAGCCGCCCGTGCTCCTCGACGTGCGGTGGGCGCTCGGCCGCGACGACGGGCACGAGCAGTACCTGACGGCGCACGTGCCGGGTGCGGTCTACGTCGACCTCGACACGGAGCTCGCGGCGATGCCGAGCCCGCAGGAGGGGCGGCACCCGCTGCCCGCGGTCGCGGACCTCGAGGTCGCGGCGCGCCGGTGGGGCGTGCGCGAGGACCGGCCGGTCGTCGTCTACGACGACGTGGGCGGCACGTCGGCGGCGCGGGCGTGGTGGCTGCTGCGCTGGGCGGGGCTGACGCAGGTGCGGCTGCTCGACGGCGGGATCGGGGGCTGGCAGCGTGCGGGTCTGCCCGTGGAGGCAGGCTCGGTGACCCCGGAGCCGGGTGACGTCGTGCTGACGACCGGCGCGCTGCCGACGATCACGGCCGACGACGCCGCGGGGTGGTCGGGTCCGCTGCTGGACGCCCGCGCGCGGCCGCGCTTCCTCGGGGAGGTCGAGCCGGTCGACCCGCGCGCGGGGCACATCCCGGGGGCCGTGAGCGCGCCCACGACGGACAACCTCACCGAGGAGGGCGCGTTCCTGCCCGACGAGGCCCTGCGCGAGCGGTTCCGCGGGCTCGGTGCGGCGACGGGTGCGCCGGTGGCGGTCTACTGCGGGTCGGGGGTGACGGCCGCGCACGAGGTCGCGGCACTCGCGGCGGTGGGGGTCGAGGCGGCGCTGTACCCCGGCTCGTGGTCGCAGTGGTCGAACGACCCGGGCCGACCGGTGGCGACCGGGGCCTGAGCGGGAGCGCCCCGGACGGCGCGTGGTCGCGGCCGTCCGGGGCGTCCGCGGGTCAGACGGTGCGCGTCGTCTGCGCGTAGGTGAGGCGCGCGGCGCGCGGGTACGTCGTGCCGTCGCCCTCGCGGTGGCCGACGTTGACGACGAACAGCGAGCGCCAGCCGGACTCGGCGAAGAACTCGGCGTCGATGCCCGCGGCGTCCATGCCGCCCATGGGGCCGGCGTCGAGGCCGGCGGCGCGCAGCCCGACGATGAAGTAGCCGGCCTGCAGGAGCGCGTTGGTGCGGGCCATCTGCTCGCGCTGGTCGGTCTGCGGCTCGAGCGCGTCGGCGAGCGCGGCCATGTGCGGCGCGAGGACCGGCAGGTGGGTGTGGAAGCCGGGGTCGGCGGCGAGCACGATCGAGACCGGGGCGGCGAGGACGCGCTCGCGGTTGCCCTCGTTCATGTGCGCGGCGAGGCGCTCGCGGGCCTCGGGGGTGCGCACGACGAGCAGGCGCAGCGGCGTGGTGTTGAGGGCGGTCGGGCCCCACTTGACCAGGTCGTACACGGACGCGATCTGCTCGTCGGTGACCTCGTCGGCCGTGAAGGCGCCGACGGTGCGCGCGGCGCGGAACAGGAGGTCGGCGACGTCGTCGGAGACGGCGAGGTCGGGCGTCGGGAAGTCGAGGCCGTCCAGGACGGTGGTGTCGGTGGTCATGCCTCGTTGAATCATCAACAACCCTGCGGGATTCCGCGGGTCGGAGGTGACGCTGCTCACACGGCATGCCCACCTATCCTGGAGGGCATGTCTGCGACCGGCGCCCAGCCCCTCGTCCTCGGCATCGAGACGTCGTGCGACGAGACGGGGGTCGCGCTCGTCCGCGGCCACGACCTGCTCGTCGACGCCGTCGCCAGCTCGGTCGACGAGCACGCGCGGTTCGGCGGGATCATCCCCGAGATCGCGTCGCGCGCCCACCTCGAGGCGATGGTCCCGACGATCGAGCGCGCGCTCGCCACGGCCGACGTCTCGCTCGGTGCGGTCGACGCGATCGCCGTCACGGCCGGACCGGGCCTCGTCGGGCCGCTCACCGTCGGGGCGTCCGCGGCCAAGGCCCTCGCCCTCGCGCTCGACAAGCCGCTGTACGGCGTCAACCACGTGATCGGCCACGCGGTCGTCGACGAGCTCGTCGACGGGCCGTTCCCCGAGCGTGTCATGGCGCTTGTCGTCTCCGGCGGGCACTCGTCGCTGCTGCTCCTCGACGACACGGTCCACGTCACCGAGCTCGGCTCGACGCTCGACGACGCCGCCGGCGAGGCCTTCGACAAGGTCGGCCGCCTGCTCGGGCTGCCGTACCCGGGCGGCCCGCACATCGACCGTCTCGCGCGCGACGGCGACCCGCACGCGATCCGGTTCCCGCGCGGCCTCACGGCGCCCAAGGACCAGGCGCGGCACGCGGCCGACTTCTCGTTCTCCGGGCTCAAGACGGCGGTCGCCCGCTGGGTCGAGGCCCGGCAGGACGCGGGGGAGGAGATCCCGCTGCACGACGTCGCGGCGTCGTTCGCCGAGGCCGTGGCCGACGTGCTCACCGCCAAGACCATCGCCGCGTGCCACGCGCACGGCGTGCGCACCCTGGTCGTCGGGGGCGGGTTCTCGGCGAACTCGCAGCTGCGCGACATGGCGGCCAAGCGGTGTGCGGAGGCGGGCGTCGAGCTGCGCATCCCGCCGATCCGCTACTGCACGGACAACGGCGCGATGATCGCGGCCCTCGGCTCGGCGGTCGTCCGCCGGGGCCTGCCGCCGTCGCCGCTCGACCTGCCCGTCGACTCCTCGATGCCCCTCACGCAGGTGCTCGTCTGACGGCACCGCCGCTCGGCCACGCGCGCCACAGGCGCGAGCCCAGGACGAACACGACGCCGAACAGGGCGGCGTAGAGCACCACCCACTGCCACGACCCCTCGGTCGCGACCGACAGGCCGTCGTCGGTCGACGTGTAGACCGTGGTCGCGCCGAGCGCCGTGCGCGTCACCGAACCGCCACCGAGGTCCTCGAGGGTGTCGAGCGTCCCGAACGCGTACGCGACCAGCAGGTAGGCGACCGCGCCGACGGCCAGTGCCGCCCACGTCGCGCCCGTCGCCCAGCGGGGCACACGGCGGTCGAGCGACGCGAGGTAGCCCTCGGCGAGCACGCGCGGGTGGCCCAGGTCCGCGACCGCGCGACGCATCCCGACGTCGGTGGCCGTCGCGGTGAGCTCGCGGCGCAGCTCGCGCACGAGGCGGTCGGGCTTGGGGTAGTCCTGGACCGCCCAGGAGAAGCGGGCGAGGAAGGTCTCGCGGACCAGCAGGTCGCGCAGCGGCAGGGTGCTCATCGGGTCCCCCTGGACGGGTCGGTGGAGGTGGTCGGCGGGGCGTCGAGGACGCGCGCGACGGTCGCGGAGAGGCGGTGCCACGAGCGCTCGGCCCGGTCGAGCTCGGCGGTGCCGGCGTCGGTCGGGACGTAGTACTTGCGGGCCGGGCCGGAGGTGGAGGCGACGAGCCGGGAGGAGACCCGTCCTTCGCGCTCCAGGCGGTTGAGGACGGGGTAGAGGGTGCCGGCCCCCAGGTCGGCCAGTCCGGCGTCCTGGAGGCGCGTCACGAGCTCGTAGCCGTACGACTCGCCGCCGCGCAGGACGGCCAGGACGAGCATCGGCAGCACGCCCTTGAGGAGCTGGGGGTCGCGGGTGTCGTCCACGTGACAGACGCTAGACCCGGTACTAGGCGATAGCAAGTAGCGGGCATCGAGACCAGAAGTCACCCGCTGTCCCTTTCCTGGGTGATTGACACGTTTTGGGCGGCGGGTTGCACTGGACGCGAGCCCAGGAGTCGCCATGCCCCCGTCACCCCTCGCCCGTCACGGCCGACCCGACCACCCGCACGAGCCCGCGCACGCCCGCGCCGCCGCACCCCGGCCACGACGCGCCGGCCGGCGCACCGTCGCGGTGCTCGGTCTCGTCGTCGCGCTCGTCGCGTGGGACCTCGTCGCCGCGCCCGCGACCGCCGCCGACCCCGAGCCGTTCACGTTCGTCGTGCTCCCCGACACGCAGAACTACGTGAGCACCTCCGCGAACCAGGCCACGATGGGCGTGCAGACCGCCTGGATCGCCGACCAGCAGGACGACCTCGACATCGCGTTCGTCGCCCAGGTCGGCGACCTCGTGGGCGTCGACACCGCCGACGTGCAGTGGCAGCGCGCGTCGCAGCACATGGCCGTCCTCGACGCCGCGGGCGTGCCGAACACCGTGCTCCCCGGCAACCACGACATGAACCTCACGACCGGCGAGGCGCCCCTGTACCGCCAGTACTTCCCGCCGAGCCGGTACTCCGGCGCGACCTGGAACGGTGCGGCGGCGTCCTACGGCGGGTACCTCGGGCAGCACGTCGTCGGGCCCGACCCGGTGGACCGGCAGAACATGGACAGCTTCGCGCTGTTCACCGCCGGCGGCATGGACTTCCTGCTGCTCAACCTCGAGATGAACGCGCCCGACTACGCGCTCGACTGGGGGCGGCGCGTGCTCGCCGCGTACCCCGACCGTCGCGCGATCGTCGCGACGCACAGCTACGTCGACACGTCCGGCGGGCTGACGAACCAGGTCGCGCGCGCCGACGGGGGCAACAGCGGCCAGGCGATCTGGCAGGAGCTCGTCCGGCCGAGCTGCTCGGTCTTCCTCGTCGTCAGCGGGCACTTCAGCGAGGGCGACCTGGGCGAGGCGCGGCGGACCGACACCAACGCGTGCGGCGACCCCGTGCACGCGGTCCTCACCGACTACCAGGACCGCGCCAACGGCGGCGACGGCTGGCTGCGGTACTACACGTTCGACCCCGCCGCGGACGAGATCCGGGCCACGACGTACTCCCCGACGCTCGGCCGGTACGAGACGGACGCCGACAGCCAGTTCACGCTGCCCTACGCGATGACCGGCACCCCGCCCGACCCCGGTCCCGGCCCGCTCGCGACCGACGCGTTCGGCCGGACCGTCACGGGCGGGTGGGGGAGCGCCGACACCGGCGGCCCCTGGTCGGTCGGCGGCGGCACCGCGCGGTCCGCCGTCGGCGGCGGCACCGGGCAGCAGTCGCCCCTGCCGGGCGGCACCGTCTCGGCGACCCTCGGCACGGTGTCCTCGCAGGCCACCGACGTCACGACGTCCGTCGCGCTCGACCGCATCCCCAGCAACGCGCTCTACGCGACCGTGTCCGGCCGGGTCGTCGGCTCCGGCGACTACGGCGCCCGGGTCAAGGTGCTCGCGACGGGAGCCGTCCAGCTGCACACCGAGCGCTCCGGCACCGTCCTGACGGGCGGCACCCTGCCCGGCGTCACGCTCACCGCGGGCGAGCGTCTGCGGGTCCGCACGCAGGTCGAGGGCACGTCGCCGACCGTCGTGCGCGTGCGCGCCTGGGAGGACGGGCAGGCCGAGCCGACGGCGTGGCAGTACACCGCGACCGACGGCACGGCGGCGATGCAGGGCGCGGGCGGCGTCCGGCTCATGACGTACGTCAGCTCGACGACGACCGGCGGCGCCCTGACGGCCCGCTGGGACGACCTGGTGGTCACCCCGGTCGGGTCGCCTCCGCCGCCGCCCGTCAACCAGCCGCCCGCGGCGTCGTTCACGACGGCCACGAACGGGCTCACGGTCGCGGTCGACTCGACCGCATCGACCGACCCGGACGGGACGGTCGTGTCCCGGGCCTGGTCGTTCGGCGACGGCGGCACCGCGACGGGCACGACGTCCTCGCGCACGTACGCCGCGGCGGGCACGTACACGGTCACGCTCACGGTCACCGACGACGACGGCGCCACCGCGACGACCACGCGGTCGGTCACGGTCACCGCTCCGCCGCCGGTCACGACGCTCGCCGCCGACACGTTCGGGCGGACGGCCACGGGCAGCTGGGGCACGGCGGAGACCGGCGGCACGTGGGCGGTCGCGGGCGGCTCCACGCGGTTCTCCGTGGGCTCCGGGACGGGCGTCATGCAGGTCCCCGCGGGGGCGACGCTCACGGCCGGTCTCGGCGCGGTCGCGTCGACGTCCACCGACCTCACGACGACCCTCGCGCTGACGACCGTGCCCGACGGCCCGCTCTACGCGACCGTGTCCGGCCGGGTCGTCGGGTCCGCGGACTACGGCGCCCGGGTCAAGGTGCTGGCGACCGGCGCCGTGCAGCTGCACACCGAGCGGTCGGGCGCGGTGCTCACCGGCAACACCCTGCCGGGGGTGACGCTCACACCGGGCGAGCGCCTCCGGGTGCGCGTCCAGGTGCAGGGCGCGTCCCCGACGACGGTCCGCACGCGCGCGTGGCTCGACGGGACCCCGGAGCCCGCGACGTGGCAGTACACGGCGACCGACACGACGGCGGGCCTGCAGACCGCGGGTGGCGTCCGGCTCATGGCGTACCTCAGCTCGTCGACGACGAACGGCCCGACGACCGTCCGGTGGGACGACGTGCTGGCGAGTCCTGTCGGGTGACAGGAGGGGCGACCGTCGCGGCGGACGGAGGGTCAGAGCGGCCGGCCGGCCTCGAGCTCGGCGACGAGCGAGCGCACGACCGCGTCGAGCTCGCCCGCGTGCCGCCGGGCCACCGCGCGCTGCCGCTGGTAGGACGCGCCACGCCGCAGGATGACGCGCACGTCCTCGAGCTCGGCGCTGCACCCGAGCCGCTCCGCGACGGGCGCCAGCTCGACGAGCCAGCGGCCGATCGCGTCGGTCACGAGCTCCTCGTCGCCCGCCGCGTTCGTGATGATGATCGCGTCCATGCCGTAGCGCGCCGAGCGCCACTTGTTCTCCTGCAGGAACCACGGCGGCATGGTCGGCAGCGTCTCGCCGCGGTCCAGCATCGTCGAGAAGTGCTCGACGAAGCAGTGCGTGAGGGCAGAGATCGCGGTGACCTCGAGCAGGTTGGTCGCGCCGTCGGCGACGCGCATCTCGAGCGTCCCGAAGCGGGGCGACGGCCGGACGTCCCAGCGGACCTCGTCGAACTGGTCGATGACGCCGGTGTGCAGCATGTCGCCCACGTACTGCTCGAGCTGGCCCCACTCCTCGAAGCCGAACGGCAGCCCGGCGGTCGGCAGCTGCTGGAACAGCAGCGCACGGTTCGACGCGTACCCGGTGTCCTTGCCGCCCCAGAACGGCGACGACGCGGACAGCGACTGCAGGTGCGCGAAGACGGTGAGCATCGCGCGGGAGATCGGCAGGACCTTGTCCCGGTCCTCGATCCCGACGTGCACGTGCACGCCGTAGATGAGCATCTGCCGGCCCCACCACTGGGTGCGGTCGATGAGCGTCGCGTAGCGCTGCTTGTCGGTGACCTTCTGCTGCGCCCAGTTCGCGAACGGGTGCGTCCCGCCGCCCATGAGCTCGATGCGCAGCGGCTCCGCGGCCGCGGCGACCTCGTCGAGCGCGCGGCGCAGGTCGTCGCCGGCCTCGCGCACGGTCCGGCACACGCCGGACGCGACCTCGACGGTGTTGAGCAGCAGCTCCTGCTTGATGTTCGGGTGGTCGGTGCCGTCGGGCCGGCGCACGGCGTCGAAGATCGCCTGGGCGGCCTGCCGCAGGTCGCCCGAGTCGGCGTCGACGAGCGCGACCTCCCACTCCAGGCCGACGGTCGACCGCTCGGAGCGGGCGAACGGCAGGTGCACGGGGGCGGCCATCACGCACGCTCCACGACGAGCACCTGCTGGTGCCCGGCGACGCGCGTGAGGACGACGGTCGCCTCGGCGTCGCCGCGCAGGTCGAGCTGGCGGCGCAGCTGCTCGGGGACGACGGCCGTGCCGCGCTTCTTGATGGTCAGCCGCCCGACGCCGCGCTCGCGCAGGTAGGTGCGCAGCCGCTTGAGGCCGAACGGCATCGTGTCGAGCACGCGGTACGCGGTCGCGACGCGTTCGTCGTGCAGCTCGTCGGAGGTCACGTAGGCGATCGTGGGGTCCACGAGCGTGCCGCGCACGCGCAGCGCCACGTCGCCCACGAGTCCCGCGCGGATGACGGCGCCGTCGGGCTCGTACAGGTAGCCCGCGACGGGCCCGGCCGGGACGGTCGCGGGGCCGTCGGGACCGGCGTGCAGCGTGTGCGCCCCCGCGGGCGTGAGCACGAGCGCCGACCGTCCGGGGCCCTCGGGAGCGAGCGGGCCGAACCACAGCCCGACCTCGACGACGTCGCCGTCGACGGACACCCACTGCGCCTGCGCGTCGGGCGGCAGCGCCGAGTGCGGCACGCCGGGGCCGAGCTTGAGCCCGAGCGCGGGGACCCGCTCGCGCAGCGCGAGGACCGCGTCGAGCGGTGGGGCGTACGCGCCCGGGTCGAACACGCGGCTGCCGGTGGACGTGCGGCGCGCGGGGTCGGCGTACAGGCCGTCGACGCCCTCGGCCTCGAGGTCGAGCGCGAGCCCGTCGCCGTGCCGGACCTCGGCGTCGGGGAAGTGCCGCAGGTTGACGGTGGCGATCGCGGCGGTCGCCTCGTCGACGTCGGTGGCCAGCACGGGGATCCCGACGCCGGCGAACGCGAGCGAGTCGGCGCCGATGCCGCACGTGAGGTCCGCGACCCGCGTCGTCCCCGCGTCCCGGTACCGCCGCGCGTGGTGCGCGGCGACCGTGAGGCGCGTGGCCTGCTCGAGCCCGGCTGCGGTGAAGAGCATGCCGTCGGCGAAGTCGCCGAGCTTGGTGCGGGCCCGCGCGCGCAGGCGGGACTGCGTGAGCGCGGCCGCCACCAGGTCGGGGTCGAGCCCTTCGGCGTGCAGGCGCGCCGACAGCGCCATCGTGCGGTGCTCGTCGTACGGGGGCAGTGCCGAGAGCAGGGCCCAGCCCTGGGGGCTGAGCAGAGCGCTGAGACCGGCGGCGTCCATGCGGGCGATCCTTCCACGCCGCACGCGGGCGTGGAGCGTGGGGCGTCGACCCTGGCCGGGGCGTTCGTTGGCACTCGCCTTGACCGAGTGCTAACGCGTTCCTAGAGTGAGGAGCTGGCACTCTCCTGTGGAGTGTGCCAGCTGCGCACCTGGTCACGGCACCCGCGACGACGTGAGCCGGTGCGCTCGGACAGCTCGGAACTACTCACATGCGAAGGGGAGGTCCGCTGTGTCGGTCTCCATCAAGCCCCTCGAGGACCGGATCGTCGTCAAGACGCTCGACGCGGAGACGACGACGGCCTCGGGCCTCGTCATCCCGGACAGCGCGAAGGAGAAGCCCCAGGAGGGCGAGGTCCTCGCGGTCGGTCCCGGCCGTGTCGACGACAACGGCAACCGTGTGCCGCTCGACGTGGCCGTCGGTGACAAGGTCATCTACTCGAAGTACGGCGGCACCGAGGTCAAGTACGCCGGCGAGGAGTTCCTCATCCTCTCGGCTCGCGACATCCTCGCGGTCGTCGTCAAGTGACGACGCGGGCGGGCGGCGGTCGTCCCTGACGCCGCCGCCCGCCCCACGCACGAGGGCCCGTCCACCACGTGGTGGACGGGCCCTCGTCGTCTGCCGGTTCCTACCGGCCTGACCTGCTCAGACGACCGCGCGACGGCCGTTGCGCTGCGCGAGGATCGCGGCACGCTCGTCCTCGGACAGGCCGCCCCACACGCCGTAGGGCTCACGGACCGCGAGCGACTGCTCGCGGCACTCCTTCAGCACCGGGCACGTCGCGCAGATGGCCTTGGCGGCCTCCGCGCGCCGGCGCCGTGCCGACCCCCGCTCACCCTCCGGGTGGAAGAAGAGGTCCTGGTCGGCGTCGCGGCAGGCTCCTTCGAACTGCCACTCCCACAGGTCCATCACCGGTCCGGGCAACCGCGAGATCTCCGCCATGCGTCCTCCTCAGTCAAACCGAGTCAGCGGGCCTGGTGGGCCGTCGCGCTCGGTGGCTCGGTTGTTCGGCAGCCCCGCACGCTGGAGTGCGGGGGGTGCGATGAAGCGAAACGCTACAACCGCGCCACAAGTTGTTCAAGGGTGGTTCGCACATTCGTGTGATGACGCGGTTCGTGGCGGAGCTGCTGGTCGGCGTGTCGCCTCTGACGCGTTCCGTGCTGTGTCCGGGTGAGGACGACCCGTGACCCCTGGCACAATCGCGTCATGCCCGCCGACGAGGACGTCACGACGCCCGCGGCCGACCCGACCGACGCCTCCACCCCCGCGCTCGCCGTCGCGGTGGTCGCCCGCCGCCTCGGCGTCGCCCCCGCCACGCTGCGGACCTGGGACCGCCGGTACGGCCTCGGCCCGTCCGAGCACTCCGCCGGCGCCCACCGCCGGTACGGCGCGCACGACGTCGAGCGGCTGCTCGTCATGCGGCGCCTCACCCTCGACGGCGTCGCACCCGGCGAGGCCGCCCGGATCGCGCTCGCGACCGACGTGAGCGCCGCCGTCGACAGCCCCGGCGCCCCCGCCCTCGGCCAGGTGCGCCCGCTCGCGCCGCACCCCGACGCGACCCCCACGGCCGTCGTCGACTCCGCGCTCGCGGGCGACGAGGTCCGCTGCGCGCGACTGCTCGTCCTCGGCGACCTCACGTCGGCCGGCGTCGCCCGCTGGTGGACGGACCTCGTCGAGCCCGCCCTCACCCAGCTCGCCCGCCGGACCGTCGTCGACCGCCCCGGCGTCGACGCCGCGCTCACCGTGCGCGGCGCCGCGTCCGCCGCCCTGCGCGACGCCACCGCGCGCCCGCCCGCCGCCGGCAGCCCGGTCGTGCTCGTGCTCGTCCCGCCGGGGGAGGAGCGCCCGCTCGTCGCGCACGCCCTCGCGGCCGCGCTCGTCGGGCACGGCGTGGACGGCCGGCTCGTCGGCGGGCCCGTCGGGACGCGGCACGCCGCCGAGCTCGTCGCCATGACCCGCGCCCGCGCGGTCGTCACCGTCGGCCGGCGGCCCGACCCCGACCTCGCCGTCGTCGCCTCGCTCGCCCGCGAGCGGCCCGACCTCGCGCAGTTCGTCATGCTCCCCGAGACCGCGCACCAGCACGTCCCGGTCGAGCGCCACGTGCACCGCGCCCGCACCTTCACCGGGCTGCTGCACGAGGTGCTCGCGGTCGCCGCCGGGGACACGGCCTGAGCGCCCCGCCGAGGTCCGCCGTCCGGGGGACCCGGGCGGCCCGCTCGCGCTCGCACGGCGTCCCGGGACGCTCCCGCGGCCACCCGCGGCATCGCCCGTCCGGGCTAACGACATTCCCCGCCAGGAGCCCCCGCGGCGGGAGAAACCGGGGCACGGACGAGCGCCAGGATGCCCGAGAGGGCTAACGTCTGCGTGCGCGCCGACCGATACCCGTGACGAATCAACCGTTCGGACCACGGACAGGTCGGCAGGGGCCGCGCCGCATCCGTCGGAGAAGACGGACGTCCGAAGTCGGTCTGGCAGCAACAGGAGGAACGATGGCGGGAGTCGTGGTCTGTCACGGCTCAGCGGTGATCCGCGAGCGCCTGGTGGTGACCTCGATCGGGGTCCCCGCACTCACGCCCGTGCGCGCGGCGGCCTCGGTGGACGAGCTCATCACGCTCGCCCGCAGGGTCCCGCCGACGGTGGTGCTGCTCGACGCGCACCTGCCCGCGCCCGGGTCCACCGAGGCGATCCGGCGGCTGCGGGCGATCGCGCCGTCGGCCGCGGTGGTGCTGCTGGCCAGCCCCGACGACTCGGTCGCGCTCGACCGGGCCCTCTCGCTCGGTGCGCGCGGCTTCCTCGCGCCCGACGTGGGCCGCGCCGAGCTCTCCGCGGTCGCCGCGCACGTGCTCGCGAGCGCCGTGCTGCCCGCGCAGGGACAGCGGCCCGCGGTCGACGTGCCGACGCCGATGGGCGGCTCGGGCCTCGACGGCGTGCGCGCGGCCGGGTCGACCGCGGTCGTGACGGCGGACGGCGTCGACGGGCACCCGCAGGACGCGGCACCGGCCGACCCCGGGCCCGCACCGCTGACCAAGCGCGAGATCGAGGTGCTCATCGGCATGAGCAACGGGCGGTCGAACGCGCAGATCGGCGCCGAGCTGTTCCTCTCCGAGGACACGGTCAAGACGCACGCGCGGCGGCTGTTCCGCAAGCTCGGCGCGAAGGACCGCGCGCAGGCGGTCGCGATCGGACTGCGCCGGGGCCTCATCCGCTGACACGTCGCCCGTCGTCCGTCGTCCCGAAGGTGCGGGCGGCGACGGCGGGCGTCCGCGTCCAGCGGTCGGGACCGGGGCCCGGGAGCACGCCCGCGCGGACGTATCCTTGCGGGATGACGGGCACCCCCTCGGCGGCCGACCCCTTCGGGCGGATCGGGCTCACCTACGACGACGTCCTGCTGCTCCCCGGGGAGACCGACGTCATCCCGAGCCAGGTCGACACCACGTCGCGGCTCACCCGCGAGATCTCGGTCCGCGTGCCGCTGCTGTCGGCGGCGATGGACACCGTCACCGAGTCCCGCATGGCGATCGCGATGGCCCGGCAGGGCGGCGTCGGCATCCTGCACCGCAACCTGTCGATCGCCGACCAGGCGCACCAGGTGGACCGCGTCAAGCGGTCCGAGTCCGGGATGGTCAGCGACCCCGTGACGGTCTCGCCCGACGCGACGCTGGCCGAGCTCGACCGGCTGTGCGGCACGTACCGGGTGTCGGGCCTGCCCGTCGTCGCGCAGGACGGCCGGCTGCTCGGCATCATCACCAACCGCGACCTGCGCTTCGTCCCCGCGGGCGACTTCGAGCAGCGCCGCGTGCACGAGGTCATGACGCCGATGCCCCTGGTGACGGCCCCGGTGGGGATCGCCCGGGACGACGCCGCGGCCCTGCTCGCGAAGCACAAGATCGAGAAGCTCCCGCTGGTCGACGACGCGGGCGTGCTGCGCGGCCTCATCACCGTCAAGGACTTCGTGAAGTCCGAGCAGTACCCCGACGCGACGAAGGACGGCGACGGCCGGCTCGTGGTCGGCGCGGCCATCGGGTTCTTCGGGGACGCGTGGGAGCGGGCCACGGCGCTCGTCGAGGCCGGCGTGGACGTGCTCGTCGTCGACACCGCGAACGGCCACGCGCGGCTCATGCTCGACATGGTGCGCCGGCTCAAGTCCGACCCGTCGACCGCGCACGTGCAGGTCATCGGCGGCAACGTCGCGACGACCGCGGGCGCGCAGGCCCTCGTCGACGCGGGCGTCGACGCCGTCAAGGTCGGCGTCGGTCCGGGCTCGATCTGCACGACGCGCGTGGTCGCCGGGGTCGGCGTGCCGCAGGTGACGGCGATCTACGACGCGGCGCTCGCGTGCAAGCCGGCCGGGGTGCCGGTCATCGGCGACGGCGGCCTGCAGTACTCGGGCGACATCGCGAAGGCGCTCGTCGCCGGCGCGGACACCGTGATGCTGGGCTCGCTGCTCGCGGGCTGCGACGAGTCGCCGGGCGAGCTCGTGTTCGTCAACGGCAAGCAGTACAAGCACTACCGCGGCATGGGGTCGCTCGGGGCGATGGCGTCCCGCGGGCGCGTGTCGTACTCGAAGGACCGCTACTTCCAGGCGGACGTGTCGACCGACGAGAAGATCGTCCCCGAGGGCATCGAGGGCCAGGTCCCGTACCGCGGCCCGCTCGCGGCCGTCGCGCACCAGCTCATCGGCGGGCTGCACCAGTCGATGTTCTACGTGGGCGCGCACACCATCCCGGAGCTGCAGTCGAAGGGGCAGTTCGTGCGGATCACCGCCGCCGGGCTCAAGGAGTCGCACCCGCACGACATCCAGATGACCGTCGAGGCGCCGAACTACACGGGTCGCTGACCACTCACCACAGCGTGCCGACGGGCTCGCGCGCGGGCCAGGTCGGCTCCGCGCCGGGCCCGTCGAGGCCCTTCTCGGTGCGCCACGCGTTGAAGCTCTCCGCCCACGCGCGGTGCGCGGTCACCTGGTACTCGTGCAGCGTGTCGAGGTCGAGGTCCGCGAGGTGCGGGAACCGCCCCACGAGGCGCTCGAGGACGTCGAGCGTCGCGACGACGTCCACGTCGGCGTTGTGCAGGTCGCCGGACTCGACGACCTCGTAGACGCCGCACAGGTCGACGAGCTTGCGCTTGCCTGCGCGCTCGCGGTCCTCGGCGCGGTCGAGCACGAGCGGGTCGATGACCGGCCGGGCGGCGCCGAGCAGGCGGTCGGGCAGGGTCGGCAGGCGGTGGCGGCGCAGCTCGGCGTCGAGCAGGCACAGGTCGAACGCCGCGTTGTAGGCGACGACCGGGACGCCGGCGCGGAAGGCCTCGGCGAGCGCGGCGGCGATCTCGTCGAGCGCGGCCTTGGGGGCGACGCCGTGCGCCTTCGCGTGCTCGGTGCTGACGCCGTGGATCGCCGCAGCGGGCTCGGGGATCTCGACGCCGGGGTTCAGCAGCCACGTGCGGACGTGCGTGCCGTCGGCGTCGCGGCGGACGAGGGCGGCGGTGACGATGCGGTCGCGGTCCACGTCGAGCCCCGTGGTCTCCGTGTCGAACCCCAGGAGCGGCCCGTCGTTCCAGCCCATCGTGCGTACCACCTCGTCCGTGCGGGCACCGCGCCGGAGACCGGGCGGGCCACGGGCGCTCGGTGCCGCCCGCTTCGTCAGGATCGCACCGACCGCCCACAGGCGGGGCGAGCGACACGGCTGGGCGGCCGCGGTCCGCCCAGCCGGTGGCCGCGGCCGGTGGTGGCGCGGCGCCGGTAGCCTGGTGCGGTGAGCAACGAGATCGAGATCGGGCGCGGCAAGCGCGGGCGGCGGGCGTTTTCCTTCGACGACGTGGCGGTCGTCCCGTCGCGCCGGACGCGGGACCCCGAGGAGGTCTCGGTCGGCTGGCAGATCGACGCCTACCACTTCGACCTCCCGGTCCTCGCGGCCCCGATGGACTCGGTCATGAGCCCCGCGACGGCGGTCGCGCTCGGGCAGGCCGGCGGCCTCGGCGTCCTCGACCTCGAGGGCCTGTGGACCCGCTACGACGACCCGGCGCCGCTGCTCGCCGAGGTCGCGACGCTCGACCCCGCGCGCGCGACGGCCCGCATGCAGGAGATCTACTCCGCCCCGATCCAGCCGGACCTGGTGAGCGCGCGCCTCAAGGAGGTCCGTGCGGCGGGTGTGACCGTCGCCGGTGCCCTGTCGCCGCAGCGCACCCAGGAGCTGTGGCGCACGGTCGTCGACGCGGGCGTCGACCTGTTCGTCATCCGGGGCACGACGGTGTCGGCCGAGCACGTCTCGGGCCGCGCCGAGCCGCTCAACCTCAAGCGCTTCATCTACGAGCTCGACGTGCCGGTCATCGTGGGCGGGGCGTCGACGTACACCGCGGCGCTGCACCTCATGCGGACGGGTGCCGCGGGCGTGCTGGTGGGCTTCGGCGGGGGAGCGGCGCACACGACGCGCGTCTCGCTGGGCATCCACGCGCCGATGGCCACGGCCGTCGCGGACGTGGCTGCGGCCCGTCGCGACTACCTCGACGAGTCGGGCGGCCGGTACGTGCACGTCATCGCGGACGGCGGCGTGGGCCGCTCGGGCGACCTGGTCAAGGCCGTCGCGTGCGGCGCGGACGCCGTGATGCTCGGGGCCGCCCTCGCGCGCGCCACGGAGGCGCCGGGCCGCGGCTGGCACTGGGGCCCGGAGGCGCACCACCCGCACCTGCCGCGCGGGGAGCGCGTCGAGGTCGGGACGGCCGGCTCGCTGCAGGAGATCCTGTTCGGCCCGGGCCACACCGCCGACGGCACGCTCAACCTCATCGGCGCGCTGCGCCGGGCGATGGCGACGACCGGGTACTCGGACCTCAAGGAGTTCCAGCGGGTCGAGGTCGTGGTCTCGCCCTACCAGCCGCGCTGACGCCGCGGGTCGTCCGACCCGCCGCCGCCTCGCCGACGCCCGTCCCGGATACCGGGGCGGGCGTCGGTCGTTCCCGTGTCCGAACCTGTCCGGGTCGGTGCGTGAGTCCGTGCCCGTGTGCGCGCCCGTGGTGAGCACGGGCACGAACCGATGCCCGAGTCGGCCCAGGTCAGAGTTTGTTTGAGTCCGAGTGTGCCCGAATTGCTTGACATGGCACAGTGTGACGGAGGACTCTGGACGCATCAGACGTCGCAACGGGTGCGGCGTCCGGCACGACGGAGGCAGCGTGTACGCACCGGAGCGGCACCAGCAGATCCTGGCTCGCGCCCGCGCCGAGGGCCGCGTCGACGTCACCGCCCTCGCGGACGAGCTCGACGTCACCCCCGAGACCGTCCGCCGCGACCTCACCGCGCTCGAGCGCCACGGCCTCGTGCGGCGCGTGCACGGCGGGGCGATCCCCGTCGAGCGGCTCGGCTTCGAGCCGGGCATCGCCGACCGCGAGGGCGTGCTCGCAGGAGAGAAGGAGCGCATCGCCAAGGCCGCGCTCGACGAGCTGCCCGACGGCGGCGCCGTCATCCTCGACGCCGGGACGACGACCGTCCGGCTCGCGGAGCTCCTGCCCACCGACCGCGAGCTCACGGTCGTCACGCACGCGCTGCCCGTCGCGACCGTCCTCGCGCCTCGGCCCGGCCTCACGCTGCACCTCGTCGGCGGGACCGTGCGCGGCCGCACCCTCGCCGCCGTCGGCGCGTGGGCGTTGCAGGCGCTCGCCGACATCCACGCCGACGTCGCGTTCGTCGGCACCAACGGGCTGTCCGTCGAGCACGGGCTCACGACGCCCGACCTCGCCGAGGCCGCGGTCAAGCGCGCGCTCGTCACCAACGCCCGACGCACGGTCGTCCTGGCGGACCACACCAAGCTCGGCCGCGTCGACTTCGCGCACGTCGTGCCGCTGTCCGCGGTCGACACCGTCGTGACCGACACGGGCGCCGAGCCCGAGCTCGTCGAGGAGATCGAGGCCGCCGGGACCCGGGTGGTGCGCGCATGATCCTCACGCTCACCCCCAACCCCAGCCTCGACCGGGCGCTCCAGGTCGACCGGCTCGCCGTCGGCGAGGTCAACCGGGCCGACGCGTCGTGGGTGCACCCGGGCGGCAAGGGGATCAACGTCTCGCGCGTGCTCATGGCGCACGGCGTGCCGACGCTCGCCGTGCTGCCCGCGGGCGGGGCGGACGGGGCCCGGCTGGTCGAGCTGCTCGGCGAGCAGGGCGTCCCCGCGCTGCCCGTCGCCGTCGCGGGCGACACCCGGACCAACCTCACGCTCGTCGAGGCGGGCGGCACGACGACGAAGGTCAACGAGCCGGGCCCCGCGCTCACGGACGACGAGGTCGAGGCGGTGCTGCGGGTCGTCGAGGAGCAGCTCGCGCTGCGCCCCGCGGCCCTCGTGAGCGCCGGGTCGCTGCCGCTCGGCGCGTCCGAGTGCTTCTTCGTCCAGGTCGCCGGGCTCGCCACCCGGTACGGCGTGCCGTTCGCGCTCGACACCTCCGGGCTGCCGCTCACGCGGGCTGTCCGGTCGGGCGGGCTCACGCTCGTCAAGCCCAACGACGAGGAGCTGGCCGAGCTCGTCGGCCGGGAGCTCGTGACCGTCGGCGACGTCGTCGAGGCGGCCCGCGAGGTCATCGACGCCGGGACCCGCGCCGTGCTCGTGAGCCTCGGCGCGCACGGCGCGATGCTCGTCGCCGAGCAGCACTCGTGGTGGGCGGGCGGCGCGCCGCTCGTGCCGCTGTCCACCGTCGGCGCGGGGGACTCGACCCTCGCCGGCTTCATCGCGGGCGACGGCAGCGCCGCCGACCGCCTCCGCCGCGCCGTCGCGTTCGGCCGCGCCGCCGTCCTCCTGCCGGGCACCGCTGTCCCCGGCCCCCACCAGATCGACCTCGACGCCGTCCGCGTCGTCGAGGAGCCCGACCACCGAACCGCGCTGAAGGAGCTGTGACGTGACCTCCCCCCTCATCACCGCCGACCTGGTCGCCGTCGACCTCGTCGCCACCGACCGCGACGACGCGACCCGCCAGCTCATCGACCTGCTCGCCGCCGCGGGCCGCGTGACCGACGCCGACGGGTTCCACGCCGACGTGCGTGCCCGCGAGGCCCAGATGGCCACCGGCATGCCCGGCGGCATCGGCCTGCCGCACGCCCGGTCGGCGCACGTCACCGTGCCCAGCCTCGCCGTCGGCAAGGTCCCGGGCGGCGTCGACTTCGGCGCCCCGGACGGGCCCGCGACGCTCGTCTTCCTCATCGCCGCGCCCGACTCCGGGGACAGCGCCCACCTGCAGATCCTCGCCGCGCTCGCCCGGCGGCTCGTGCACGAGTCGTTCCGGCAGTCGCTCAAGGACGCGCCCGACGCCGCGACCGTGGCGCAGATCGTCACCCGAGAGGTCGTGCCCGCATGAAGCTCGTCGCCGTCACCTCGTGCCCCACGGGGATCGCGCACACGTACATGGCCGCCGAGGCGCTCGAGCAGGCCGGCCGCGCCGCCGGCCACGAGGTCGCCGTCGAGACGCAGGGGGCGGCGGGCTCGATGCCGCTCGACCCGCGCGTCATCGCCGAGGCCGACGGCGTCATCTACGCTGCCGACCTCGAGGTCAAGGACAAGGACCGGTTCGCCGGCAAGCCGTTCGTCGACGTCGGCGTCAAGAAGGCCGTGCACGACGCCCCCGGCGTCATCGCGGCGGCCGTCGCGGCCGTCGGCTCGGGCGTCGTCGCCCCCGCGGCCGGTCCCGCCGCCGCGCCCGTGACGAAGGTCGACGCCAGCGCCGGCGTCGGGACGCGCGTCCGGCAGTGGCTCATGACGGGCGTGTCGTACATGATCCCGTTCGTCGCCGCCGGGGGGATCCTCATCGCCCTGTCGTTCATGCTCGCGCAGCTCGCATGGGGCGACGAGGGCGTCGTGCTGGTCACCGAGGTGCCGGTCGACGACCTCATGACGTCGTTCAACGTCGCGTCGCTGCAGGACTGGGCGGTGCTGCTGTTCCGGACCGGCGGTGTGGCGTTCGCGTTCCTCGTCCCCGTGCTGTCCGGCTTCATCGCGTACGCGATCGCCGACCGGCCGGGCCTGGTGCCCGGGTTCGTCGGCGGGTCCGTGTCCATGCTCGTCGGCGCCGGCTTCCTCGGCGGGCTCGTCACCGGCTTCCTCGCCGGGTTCGTCGCGCTGTGGATCTCCCGCTGGAAGGTCCCCAAGGGCGTGCGTGGCGTGATGCCGGTCGTCGTCATCCCGCTGCTGTCGTCGTTCGTCGTCGGGCTCGTGATGTTCGTGATCATCGGGCGGCCCATCGCGTCGCTCATGGACGGGCTCAGCTCGTGGCTCAACGGGCTGTCCGGCAACAACCTCGTCCTGCTCGGCCTGCTGCTCGGCGCCATGATGGGCTTCGACCTGGGCGGGCCGATCAACAAGGTCGCGTACACGTTCGCCGTCACCGGCCTGGCCACCGAGGGCCTGGACGCCGACGCGACGCAGTACAAGATCATGGCCGCCGTGATGGCCGCCGGCATGGTCGCGCCGCTCGCCATGGCCCTCGCGACCGTCGTCCGCAAGAAGCTGTTCACGCACGCCGAGCGGGAGAACGGCAAGGCCGCGTGGCTGCTCGGGGCGTCGTTCATCTCCGAGGGCGCGATCCCGTTCGCCGCCGCCGACCCGTGGCGCGTCATCGTGTCGTCCGTCGTCGGCTCGTCCGTCACCGGCGGTCTCGTCATGGCGTTCGGCTGCACCCTGCGGGCCCCGCACGGCGGCATCTGGGTGCTGCCGCTCATCTCGAACCCGCTCGGGTTCATCCTCGCGATCGCCGTCGGCGTCGTCGTCATGGCCGCGATCGTCATCGCGCTCAAGAGCGCCAAGCCCAACCCGCTGGTCGAGGCCGAGCAGGCCGCCGACGAGCAGGCCCTCGTCGGCCAGGCCGCCTGAGCCGCCCACCACACCCGGCACCGAACGGAGAGAACCATGGCTCAGCGCACCGCCGTCGTCGCGTCCCGCGTCGGCCTGCACGCCCGCCCCGCGATGATCTTCACGAACGCCGTCGCCGCGACCGGCGTCCCCGTGACCATCGCCCGGCCGGGCGGCGACCCCGTCGACGCGAGCAGCATCCTGTTCGTCATGTCCCTCGGCGTGCCGCACGGCGAGGAGGTCACGCTCAGCACCGACGACGGCGCGCAGCAGGTGCTCGACGAGCTCGTCACCCTGCTCGAGACCGACCTCGACGCGGAGGACGCCCCGGCGCAGCCCGCCGCGGGGGCCGGGTCGTGACGGCGACGCCCGACGCCGCCCGGACCGGCGAGGTCCTGCGCGGCGTCGGCGTCGGCCGGCGCGGGGCCGTCGGTCCCGTCGCGCAGGTCCGCCCCGCCCCGCACGTGGACGACGACGCGCCGCTGCTCGTCGACGGCGTGCCCGCCGACCCCGCGACGGCCCACCGGATCGTCGACGAGGCGTTCACGCAGGTCGTCGACGAGCTGCGCGAGCAGTCCGCCCGGGCGACCGGCACCGTGCGCGACGTGCTGGCCGCGACCGCGCAGATGGCCGACGACAAGGCGCTGCGCAGCCAGGTGCTCACGCGCATCGACGCGGGCGACCACGTCGTGCACGCCGTCGACGGGGTCGTCGCGATGTTCGCCACGATGTTCGAGCAGGCCGGCGGCTACCTCGCCGAGCGTGTCACCGACCTGCGCTCCGTGCGGGACCGGGTCGTCGCCCGCGCGCTGGGCCTGCCACCGCCCGGCGTGCCGCACCTGGACCGCCCCTCGGTCGTCGTCGCACGCGACCTCGCGCCCGCCGACACCGCCGCGCTCGACCTGGAGAACGTCCTCGCGATCGTCACCGAGCTCGGCGGCCCGACCGGGCACACCGCGATCATCGCGGGGCAGCTCGGCCTGCCGTGCCTGGTGCAGGTGCCGTTCGCCACGACCGTCGAGGACGGCACCGTCGTCGCCGTCGACGCCGCTGACGGCACGCTCACGGTCGACCCGGACGACGCGCTGCGCGCCGAGCTGGGTCGCCGCGCGGGCGTCGAGGACGCGCTGGCCGCGGACGTCGAACCCGGCGGCACGGCCGACGGCCACCGCGTGCAGCTGCTCGCGAACATCGGCACCGCGCAGGACGCCGAGCGCGTCGCGCCCACCGCCGTCGAGGGCGTCGGCCTGTTCCGCACCGAGGTGCTGTTCCTCGAGCGGACCACCGCGCCGACCCGGCAGGAGCAGGCCACCGTCTACGCGCAGGCGCTGTCCGCCCTCGGGGACCGCAAGGTCGTCGTCCGCACGCTCGACGCGGGCGCCGACAAGCCGCTCGCGTTCGCGACGCAGCCCGACGAGGAGAACCCGGCGCTCGGCGTGCGCGGCTACCGGCTCGTGCGGCACGACCCCGAGCTGCTGGAGACGCAGCTCGCCGCCCTGGGCGCCGCGCAGTCCGACGCGGGCACCGCGCCGTGGGTCATGGCGCCGATGATCGCGACGGCGTCCGAGGCCCGCGACTTCGCGGCGAGGGCACGCGCGCACGGCCTGACGACCGTGGGCGTCATGGTCGAGGTCCCCGCGGCCGCGCTGCGCGCGCGGGAGATCCTCGCCGAGGTCGACTTCGTCTCGCTCGGCACCAACGACCTCGCGCAGTACACGATGGCGACCGACCGCCTGCGCGGCGAGCTCGCGGACCTGCTCGACCCGTGGCAGCCCGCGGTGCTCGACCTGGTCGACGCGACCGCGCGCGCCGGGCTCGAGCTGCACAAGCCCGTGGGGGTCTGCGGCGAGTCCGCGTCGGACCCGGTCCTCGCGCTCGTGCTCGTCGGCCTCGGCGTCACGAGCCTGTCGATGTCCGCGGGGGCCGTGCCCGCCGTGCGGTACGCGCTGCGGCACCACACGCGCGCGCAGTGCGCGACGATGGCGGCCGCCGCGCTCGCGGCGGAGTCGGCGCCGTCGGCCCGCGCGTCCGTGGTCGCGATGCTGGCCCCCGAGGTGCGGGAGACGCTCGGCGTGTGACGGGCGGCGCCCCTCCGGCGACACCCGGGCGGACCGGGCCCGCCGGGGGGTACCCGCGCGTACCCTGACGCGCATGGCGCACGACGGACACACCGAGCTCCACGACCCGGAGACCGACCCGCTCGCGACGTACGTCCTGGAACCGGAGGACGTCCGCTCGCTCCTCACCCGCGTCGTCGCGCAGCCCGGCGCCGCGACCCACACCTCGCACGCCCCGTTCACGGGCGGCCCCATCGCCGCGGTGCCGCTGTCGACGCCCGACGACGTGGCCCGCGCCGCGCGCACCGCACGCGCCGCCCAGCGGCTGTGGGCGGCCACGCCGCTGCGCACCCGCACGACCGTCCTGTCGCGCCTGCACGACCTCGTGCTCGAGCGGCAGAGCGACGTCCTCGACCTCATCCAGCTCGAGTCGGGCAAGGCCCGCGTCTCGGCGTTCGAGGAGGTGTGCGACATCGCGATGGTCGCGCGGCACTACGCGGTGCGCGCCGGCCGGTACCTGCGCCCGCGGCACGTGCCCGGCCTCATCCCGGGCCTCACGACCACCCGCGTCCTGCGGCACCCCGTCGGCGTCGTCGGGATCGTCGCGCCGTGGAACTTCCCCCTGACCCTCACGCTCGGCGACGTCCTGCCCGCGCTCGTCGCGGGCAACGCCGTGCTGCTGCGCCCGGACCCGCAGACCGCGCTCACCGCGCTGTGGGCCGCCGAGCTGCTCGAGGAGGCCGGGCTGCCCGACGGCGTGCTGCAGGTCGTCGTCGGTGACGGGCCGACCGTCGGCGCGGCCGTCGTCGAGCACGTCGACCACGTGAGCTTCACCGGGTCCACCGCCACGGGTCGTGTCGTCGCCGCCCGCGCCGGCGAGCGGCTCGTGCCCACGACGCTCGAGCTCGGCGGCAAGAACCCCATGTACGTCGCGGAGGACGTCGACGTCGAGGTCGTCGCCGAGGGGGCCGTGCGCGCGTGCTTCGTCGGCACCGGGCAGGTGTGCGTGAGCATCGAGCGCCTCTACGTCCGCGAGGAGGTCTTCGACGCCTTCGCCGACGCGTTCGCGCGCCGCACCCGCGCCCTGCGGATCGGCGCCGGCCTGGACTACCGGGCCGACGTCGGGTCGCTCGCGTCCGCCGCGCAGCTCGCGACCGTCGTCGAGCACGTCGAGGACGCCATCGGCCACGGTGCGACCGTCCTGACGGGTGCCGTGCACCGCACCGACCTCGGTCCCTACTTCTACGAGCCGACGATCCTCGTCGACGTGCCGCCCGAGGCGCGGCTGCACCGCGAGGAGACGTTCGGCCCGGTCGTCGCGCTCTACCCCGTGGCGTCCGACGACGAGGCCGTCGCCGCGATGAACGACAGCGACCTCGGCCTCAACGCGAGCATCTGGACGGCCGACACGCGCCGTGGGGCCGCCCTGGCCCGCCGCGTGCGCGCGGGGACGGTCAACGTCAACGAGGGGTACGTCGCGACGTGGGGGTCGCTCGGTGCGCCGCAGGGCGGCGTCGGGGCGTCCGGGCACGGGCACCGGCACGGCCGCGAGGGGCTGTGGGAGACGACGCGCGTGCAGACGGTCGCCGTCCAGCACGGCGTGCACGCGGGCCTCGGCCTGCACCGGCTGTTCGACCTCGGCACGGAGACGTGGCCGCAGGTCTACGGGGCGGCGCTGCGCGCGATGAAGGCGGCCCGCCTGCCCTGACGGGCTGGGCTGTCCGCCCACCCGCCACGCTCGGGGGTGTCAGACGTCGTGGGGAAGGTGCGTCGCGTCGGGCGCGACACACCTTCCCCACGAGGTCGGTCAGGCGTGGCCGGTCGACGCCGGGGAGGGGTCCGTCTCGTCGCTCGTGCCCTCCAGGCCCGCGCGCTCGATCGTCGCGATCGCCTGCCGGGCGATCGCGAGCTCCTCGTTCGTCGGCACCACCATGACGCGCGTGCTCGTCCAGTCGGGCGAGATCGTCACGGGCTCCTTCTTGCGGCCCGCGTTGCGCTCCGCGTCGACCGCGATGCCGAACGGCTCCAGGCCCTTGATCGCCAGGGCACGGACGATGTCGTCGTTCTCGCCGACGCCCGCGGTGAACGTGATGACGTCGACGCGCCCCAGCACCGCCAGGTACGCGCCGATGTACTTGCGCAGCCGGTGGATGTACACGTCGAGCGCCCGCTGCGCGCTCGCGTCGCCCTCCTCGACCAGGCGGTGGATCTCGCGGAAGTCGTTCTCGCCGGCGAGGCCCTTGAGGCCCGAGCGGCGGTTCAGCAGGTCGTCGATGTCGTCGACCGACATGCCCGCGTTGCGCTGCAGGTGGATGAGGACCGCGGGGTCGACGTCGCCCGAGCGGGTGCCCATGACCAGGCCCTCGAGCGGGGTCAGGCCCATCGACGTCTCGACCGCCACGCCGCCGCGGACCGCCGACGCCGACGCGCCGTTGCCGAGGTGCAGGACGATCTGGTTGAGGTCCTCGACGCGACGCCCGAGGACGCGCGCGACCTTGCCGGACACGTACTCGTGCGACGTGCCGTGGAAGCCGTAGCGGCGCACGCCGTAGGCCGTCGCGACGCCCTGGTCGATCGCGTACGTCGCGGCGGCGTCGGGCAGCGTGTGGAAGAACGCGGTGTCGAACACGACGACGTGCGGCACGTCCGGCAGCAGCTCACGCGCGACCTGGATGCCCGTGAGGTTCGGCGGGTTGTGCAGGGGAGCGAGCGGCGACAGCGCGTCGATGCGGGCGATGACGTCGTCGTCGACCAGCGCGGGGCCGTCGAAGTCGGACCCGCCGTGCACGACGCGGTGCCCGACGGCGACGACGTGCGCGCCCGCCAGGTCGGGGCCGACCTCGTCGAACAGGCCGAGGACCATGCGCAGGCCCGCGCCGTGGTCGGCGATGGGCTCGTCGCGCTGCGTCGTGCTGCCCGCGAACGTGTGCTTGATCGTGCCGACGTCCTCGCCGATCCGCTCGACCAGGCCCGACGCGATGGCCTCGCCGCCGACCGGGTTGACGAGCTGGTACTTGATCGACGACGACCCGGAGTTCACGACGAGGACGCTGCCGTGCGCGCCGAGGGCGCTGTGCGGGCGGGGCTGGGTGATGGTCATCGGGCGACGGCCTCCGTGGTCGTGGGTGCGCCGGCCGGTGCGTCCTGCGCCTGCGCCTGGATCGCGGTGATCGCGACGGTGTTGACGATGTCCTGCACGAGCGCGCCGCGGGACAGGTCGTTGACGGGCTTGTTCAGGCCCTGCAGGACGGGCCCGACGGCGACCGCGCCGGCCGACCGCTGCACGGCCTTGTAGGTGTTGTTGCCGGTGTTGAGGTCGGGGAAGACGAACACCGTGGCCCGGCCCGCGACCGCGGAGTCGGGCAGCTTGGTCTGCGCGACGGACGCGTCGACCGCGGCGTCGTACTGGATCGGGCCCTCGACGGACAGGTCGGGGCGGCGCTCGCGGACCAGCGCCGTCGCGGCGCGGACCTTGTCGACGTCGGCGCCCGTGCCGGACGCACCCGTGGAGTACGAGAGCATCGCGATCCGCGGCTCGACGCCGAACTGCGCGGCGGTCGCCGCGGACGAGATCGCGATGTCGGCGAGCTGCTCGGCCGTGGGGTCGGGGATGACGGCGCAGTCGGCGTAGACGAGGACGCGGTCCTCGAGGCACATGAGGAACGCGCTCGACACGTTGTTCGTGCCGGGGGCGGTCTTGATGATCTCGAACGCCGGCTTGATGGTGTGCGCCGTGGTGTGGGCGGCGCCGGACACCATGCCGTCGGCGAGGCCCAGGTGGACCATGAGCGTCCCGAAGTACGACACGGACGGGACGATCTCGCGGGCCCGCTCGACGGTCATGCCCTTGTGCGCGCGGATCTTCGCGTACTCGGTCGCGAACCGCTCGAGGATCTCCGGGTCGTGCGGGTCGATGACGTCCGCGTCGGTCAGGTCGAGGCCGAGCTCGGTCGCCCGCCCGCGGATCTGGGCCTGGTCGCCGAGGATCGTCAGGTGCGCGACGCCACGGCGCAGCAGCGTGGAGGCCGCGCGCAGGATCCGGTCGTCGCTGCCCTCCGGCAGGACGATGTGCTTCTTGTCGGCGCGCGCACGGTCGAGCAGCTCGTACTCGAACATGAGCGGCGTGACGACCTCGGGCCGCGCGACGTCGAGCGCACGGAGCAGGGCCGGGCCGTCCACGTGCGCCTCGAACAGGGCCAGGGCCGTGTCGACCTTGAGCTGCGAGTCGGCGCTCAGGTGGCCGCGGGTCGAGGCGGCGGCGCTGGCGGAGCGGAACGAGCCGAGCGCGGTCTCGATGATCGGGAGCTTCGTGCCGAGGCCGTCGATGAGGCGCTGCACGACCGGCGACGGCTCGAAGCCGCCGTTGAGGATGATGCCGGCCAGCGACGGGAAGCCGTCGGCCTGGTGGGCGATGAGCAGGCCCAGCAGCACGTCGGAGCGGTCGCCGGGGGTGATGACGACGGCGCCGTCCGCGATCCGGTCCAGCAGGTGCTCGACGGACATCGCACCGACGAGGACGTCGAGGACCTCGCGCGAGAGGAGCTCCTCGTCGCCCGCCATGAGCTCGCCGCCCACGGCCTCCATGAGCTGGCGGACCGTCGGCGCGGTGAGCAGCGGGCTCTCCGGCAGCGCGAACGTCGGCAGACCCGTGCCCTGCTCGACCTCGGCCTTGACGGCGTCGACCGCGGCGGGGCCGCAGCGGTTCACCGTGACGCCGACGACCTGCGCGTGCTCGTCGCCCATCGCGGCGACGACGATGTCGACGACCTGGTGGATCGCGCCCGGCGTCCGGCCGCTGCCGTTGACGACGAGCACCACGGGCGCGCCGAGGTTCGCGGCGATCCGGCCGTTGTACGCGAGCTCCGTCGGGCCGGCGACGTCCGTGTAGTCGGTGCCGACGACGACCACGGCGTCGCAGCGCCGCGCGACCTCGTGGTACCGCTGGACGATCTTCGCGAGGGCCTGCTCGGGGTCGGCCAGCACCTCCTCGTACGTCACGCCGACGCACTCGTCGTACGTGAGGTCGACGCCGTCGTGCGCGAGCAGCAGCTCGAGGACGTAGTCGGGCGTCTTGGTGGAGCGGGCCACCGGGCGGAACACCCCCACCCGCTGCACGGTGCGCGAGAGCAGGTCGACGAGGCCGAGCGCCACGACGGACTTGCCGGAGTCCCCCTCGGGGGAGGTGAGGTAGATGCTGCGGGCCACGGTGGGCGTCTCCAGGTGCGATGGTCCCCGGGGTGCGGGGGTGGTGCGGGTACTGGTGCGTGGGTGCTGGTGCGTGGGTGATGCGGTGGACCCCGGCGGACGGGTCGCGGCGGTTGGCGGTGGCGTCGGCGCGACCCGTCCGGGTCCGTGGTGGGCCCGCACGCGGGCCCGGGTGGGACTACTCGTTGTCACCGCCCGTCACGTTGACGGCGGACTGCTGCGGGCCGCCCTGCTCGGTCGCGGTGTCGCCCGCGTCGGGCCACACCCAGTCGCGCACCTCGGGCAGGTCGTCGCCGTGCTCGCGGGTGTACTCGCGGGCCTCGATGCGCTTGTCGACCATCCGCTGACGCAGGCCGGCGTACGCGGTGCCCAGGTGCTTGACCCGGTCGATGACGTCGATGACGAGGTGGTACCGGTCGAGGTCGTTGAGCATGACCATGTCGAACGGCGTCGTCGTCGTGCCCTCCTCCTTGTACCCGCGCACGTGGATGTTGCTGTGCCCCTTGCGGCGGTACGTGAGGCGGTGGATGAGCCACGGGTAGCCGTGGTACGCGAAGATCACCGGCCGGTCGTTGGTGAACAGGCCGTCGAAGTGCGTGTCCGACAGGCCGTGCGGGTGCTCCCGCTCGTCCTGCAGGCGCATGAGGTCGACGACGTTGATGACGCGGACCTTGAGGTCGGGCAGCTCGCGACGCAGGATGTCCGCCGCGGCCAGCACCTCGAGCGTGGGCACGTCGCCCGCGGCGGCGAGCACGACGTCCGGCTTCTCGCCCGCGACCTCCGTGCCGGCCCACTCCCAGATGCCCAGACCACGCGTGCAGTGCGCGATCGCCTGGTCCATCGTGAGGAAGTTCGGCGCCGGCTGCTTGCCGGAGACGACGACGTTGACGTACTGCCGGCTGCGCAGGCAGTGGTCGTACGTCGACAGGAGCGTGTTCGCGTCCGGCGGGAAGTACACCCGGACGACCTCGGCCTTCTTGTTGACCACGTGGTCGACGAAGCCCGGGTCCTGGTGGCTGAAGCCGTTGTGGTCCTGCCGCCACACGTGGCTCGACAGCAGGTAGTTGAGCGACGCGATCGGCCGGCGCCACGGGATGTCGTTCGTGACCTTCAGCCACTTGGCGTGCTGGTTGAACATCGAGTCGATGATGTGGATGAACGCCTCGTAGCAGTTGAACAGCCCGTGGCGGCCCGTGAGCAGGTAGCCCTCCAGCCAGCCCTGGCACTGGTGCTCCGAGAGCATCTCCAGCACGCGGCCCGCCCGGGAGAGGTGCTCGTCGACCTCCTCGCCGTAGAAGTCGGCGTTCCACTGCTTGTCGGTCGTCTCGAAGACGGCCTGCAGGCGGTTCGACGCGGTCTCGTCCGGGCCGAAGATCCGGAAGTTGTCCGGGTTCTGCCGGATGACGTCCGTGAGCCACTGGCCCAGGACGCGCGGCGCCTCGCTGATCGACCCGCCCGGCGTCGGCACGTCGACCGCGTAGTCGCGGAAGTCGGGCAGGCGCAGGTCCTTGAGGACGAGCCCGCCGTTCGCGTGCTCGTTGTCGCTCATCCGCAGGCCCACCGGCGGGTTGATCTCGCGGATGTCGTCGTGCAGGCGGCCGTTCTCGTCGAACAGCTCGTCGGCCCGGTACGACTCGAGCCACTGGCGCAGCACGTCGAGGTGCTCCGGGGTGTCCCGCGCGCTCGCGAGCGGCACCTGGTGCGCGCGCCACGAGCCCGTCGTCTTCTTGCCGTCGATGTAGTCCGGGCCGGTCCAGCCCTTCGGCGTGCGGAAGACGATCATCGGCCACTGCGGGCGGTCGTCCTTGCCGTCGCGGGCCAGCGCCTTGATCTCGGCGATCTCGTCGAGGACCTCGTCGAGGAGCGTCGCGAAGCGGTGGTGGATCTCGATCGGCGACTCGTCGTCGAACCCGGCGACGAACACGTGCGGCTTGTGCCCGTAGCCGACCATGAGCGCCTCGAGCTCGTCGTCGCTGATGCGCGCCAGGACGGTCGGGTTGGCGATCTTGTAGCCGTTGAGGTGCAGGATCGGCAGGACGACGCCGTCCTTCACGGGGTTGACGAACTTGTTGGAGTGCCAGCTCGTCGCGAGCGGGCCCGTCTCCGCCTCGCCGTCGCCGACGACCGTGGCGACCAGCAGGTCGGGGTTGTCGAAAGCCGCGCCGTACGCGTGCGACAGCGCGTAGCCGAGCTCGCCGCCCTCGTGGATCGAGCCCGGCGTCTCCGGGGCCACGTGGCTCGGGATGCCGCCCGGGAAGGAGAACTGCCGGAACAGCCGCCGCAGGCCCTCGGTGTCCTCGGTGATGTCCGAGTACACGTGCGAGTACGTGCCGTCGAGGTAGGCGGATGCGACGAGGCCCGGACCGCCGTGGCCCGGGCCCGTGATGTACAGGGTCGACTGCGCGCGCTCCGCGATGACGCGGTTGAGGTGCGCGTACAGGAAGTTCAGGCCGGGCGTCGTGCCCCAGTGGCCCAGCAGGCGCGGCTTCACGTGGTCCCGCGTGAGCGGCTCGCGCAGCAGCGGGTTGTCCAGCAGGTAGATCTGCCCCACGGACAGGTAGTTGGCGGCGCGCCACCACTGGTCGATGCGCTCCAGGGTCTGCGCGGACACGGCCTCACCGGCCCCTGCGCGCCACGTGGTCTCGGCGGACGTCGTCGTGCTCATGCTCGCTCCCCATCGTCGTCCCGGCGGTTCCTGCCGGTGCCCCCGCTGCCAGCGTTCCCTGGGATCGCACCACGTTCCGGGACTTCCGACCTAACGTCCCGGAACCCTGGCACGCCCACGTGTCATACAACCGCACAACCTGCCCGTGCGCCCGTGGTGACGTTCGTCTCGTCCGGCGCGTCGACAGGTGTCCGCCCGCAGGTCAGCCCGTGTGAGCACCCCGTTCACCGGGGTGCGGGGCCGACCGGGGGACGTGAGGTTCGGGGGTCCGTGCCGGGCCGGGTTACCGTGGCCCGGTGACCGACCCGGAGGCGCCCACGACGCTGTGGCGGGCCGCCCGACGGCCGCGCATGCTGCTGCTCCTCCTGCTCCTGCTCGGCGCCGCCGCGGTGTGCGGACGGCTCGGGGCGTGGCAGCTCGACCGCGCCGAGGTGCGGGGTGTGCGCGCCGAGGAGCGGCACGTCGCCGAGCTCGTCGCGGCCGACCCCGTCCCGCTCGACGACGTCCTCGCCCCGCAGACCGCGTTCCACGGCGACATGGTCGGCAGGAAGGTCGCCGTGACCGGCGCGTACGACGCCGACGGGCAGCTGCTCGTGCCCGGCCGCGCGCACGACGACGTCACCGGGTACCTCGTGCTCACGCCCCTGCGGGTGACCGGCGGGGCCGCCGGCGACGGCGCGGTCCTGCCCGTCGTGCGCGGGTGGGTCGCGTCGCCCGACGACGCCGACGAGCCGCCCGCGGGCGACGTCGACCTCGTCGGCTACCTGCAGGTGTCGGAGTCCGCCGGCAGCGGCGTGCGCGACGGTCAGACCGACGCGATCTCCTCGCCCGAGCTGCTCAACGTGTGGGGCGGGCCGATCTGGACCGGCTACCTCGTCGTCGCGGCGTCCGACCCCGCGCAGGCGCCGTCCGTCGTGCTGCTCGACCCGCCGCGCTCGCCGGGTGCGGGCCTCAACATCCAGAACGTCGCCTACGCCGCCCAGTGGTGGATCTTCGGCGGGTTCGCGGTCCTGCTGTGGTGGCGCCTGGTCCGCGACGAGGCCGCCGGGCGCCCACCGGAGGCCGCGGCGACCCCCGCCGACCCGCCCGCCACCCCGACCCCGACCGAGCCCGCCCCGCACTGACCCCACCACGACGCACGACCTCGCGTGCAGCGGCGCGGGGTCGCGCGGCGGGACGAGGGGCGTCAAGGTGCGGGGCGGGGGCGTCAAGGAAGCGTCAACGCGGGCGTCCGGGAGACGAGGCGGGCGTAGACCTGCGGTGCGGCCCGGTCACGGGCCACCGGGGCGGCAGGCCCCGACCGTCGTCGAAGGTGCTGTGAGTCCCATGGCCGACCTGGCCTTCCTCGCGCTGACCGTCGCGTTCTTCGCGACCGTCGCGCTCGTCGCCCGCAGGTCCGACCGCCCGACCGCCCGGGTGGACCGCCCCGCCGGCCGCCCGGCGGACCGCGTGCCCGGCCGTGCTCCCGGCCGTGCGCCCGGCAGTGCGGCGGACCTCTCGTGAGCGGCCTCGACGTCGCCGGGCTCGTGGTGGCCGGCGCACTGCTCGTCTACCTCGTCGTGCAGCTGCTGCGCGCGGACAAGGTCCGGTGAGCGGCGTGGTCGTCGTCGCGCAGGTCCTGCTGGTCGTCGCGGTGCTCGCCGCCGTGCACGTCCCGCTGGGCGACTACATGGCACGGGTGTTCTCCTCGCCGCGGCACCTCGCCGTCGAGCGGGCGGGCTACCGGGTGATGCGGGTCGACCCCGACGCCGAGCAGCGGTGGAGCACCTACCTGCTGTCCGTGCTCGGCTTCTCGCTGGCCGGGGTGCTGCTGCTCTACGGGCTCGCGCGCCTGCAGCACGTGCTGCCGCTGTCGGTCGGGGCGCCGCCCATGGACCCGGCGGGCGCGTGGAACACCGCCGTCTCGTTCGTCACGAACACCAACTGGCAGTGGTACTCGGGCGAGGTCGCCGCGGGGCACCTGCTGCAGATGACCGGGCTCGCGGTGCAGAACTTCGTCTCGGCGGCCGTCGGCCTGGCCGTCGCGGTCGCGCTGGTGCGCGGGTTCGCGCGGTCGGGCGCCGACGGGCGCGTCGGCAACTTCTGGTCCGACCTCGTGCGCGGCAGCGTGCGGATCCTGCTGCCGCTCGCGTTCGTCGCGGCCCTCGCTCTCGTCGCCGGCGGCGTCGTGCAGAACCTGCACGCGCACACCGAGGTCACGACGCTCTCGGGTGCCACGCAGTCGGTGCTCGGCGGGCCGGTCGCCTCGCAGGAGGCCATCAAGGAGCTCGGCACCAACGGCGGCGGGTTCTTCAACGCCAACTCGGCGCACCCGCTGGAGAACCCCGCGCCGTGGACCAACGTGCTGCAGGTCGTCCTGCTGCTGCTCGTGCCGTTCTCGCTGCCTCGCACGTTCGGCGTCCTCGTCGGGGACCGGCGGCAGGGCTGGGCGGTCCTCGCGGTCATGGGCACCCTCTGGGCGGGCGCGGTCGCGCTGCTCACCTGGGCCGAGACCGCCGGGCCGGGCCTCGCCCCAACCGCCGCCGGGGCCGCGCTGGAGGGCAAGGAGGCGCGCTTCGGAACGGCCGCGTCCGCGCTGTTCGCGGCGTCGACCACGGGCACCTCGACCGGCGCGGTCAACGCGATGCACGACTCGCTCACCGCACCCGGCGGCGGCGTGACGCTGGTGAACATGCTGCTGGGCGAGGTCGCCCCCGGCGGTGTCGGGTCCGGGCTCTACGGGATGCTCGTGCTCGCGGTCGTCGCGGTGTTCCTCGCCGGGCTCATGGTCGGGCGCACGCCCGAGTACGTCGGCAAGAAGATCGGGCAGCGCGAGATCACGCTCGTCGCGCTCGTCGTCCTCACCATGCCCGCGGTCGTCCTGGTCGGCACGGCGCTCGCGGTCACGTCACCCGCCGGGCTCGCCGGGATCCAGGAGAGCGGCCCGCACGGGCTGTCCGAGGTGCTCTACGCGTTCGCGTCCGCGGGCAACAACAACGGGTCCGCGTTCGCCGGCCTCACCACCGCGACGCCCTTCTACAACACGCTGCTGGGGCTCGCGATGCTCGTCGGCCGGTTCGTGCCGATCGCCCTCGTCCTCGCCCTCGCCGGGCGCCTCGCGTCGCAGCGCGCCGTGCCGCCCAGTGCCGGCACCCTGCCCACCCACCAGCCCCTGTTCGTCGGGCTGCTCGTCACCGTGACGCTCGTCGTCGTCGGCCTGACGTTCGTGCCCGTCCTCGCCCTCGGTCCCGTCGTGGAGTCGCTGTCATGAGCACCGTCCTGTCCACCACGCCGCGCGCCCCGCGTCCGGCACGCCCCGGCCGCCCCGCGCGGGGCGCCGACCGGCACCGTGTCCCGGCGTCGTCCGCCCTGTCCGCCCGGCAGCTGCTCGCCGCCGTGCCGGACGCGCTGCGCGGCCTCGACCCGCGCCGCCTGTGGGGCGCGCCCGTCCTGCTCGTCGTCGAGGTCGGCGCCGCCTTCACCACCGTCCTCGCCGCCCTGGACCCCAGCGTGTTCGCGTGGGCCGTCACCGCGTGGCTGTGGGCGACCGTGCTCTTCGCGACGCTCGCGGAGGCCGTCGCCGAGGGGCGCGGCAAGGCACAGGCCGCGAGCCTGCGGGCGACGCAGCGCCAGACGACCGCCCGGCGGGTCGTCGGCGACCCCGCGTCCGTGCCCGGCGGCGAGCCCGTGACGACCGAGGTGCCCTCGTCGGCGCTGCGCGTCGGCGACGTCGTCGTGGTCGTCGCGGGGGAGACCATCCCGAGCGACGGTGACGTCGTCGAGGGCGTCGCCTCGGTGGACGAGTCGGCGATCACGGGGGAGTCCGCGCCCGTGATCCGCGAGTCCGGCGGCGACCGGTCGGCGGTCACGGGCGGGACGGTCGTGCTGTCCGACCGGATCGTCGTGCGGATCACCGCGCAGCCCGGGCAGACGTTCGTCGACCGCATGATCGCGCTCGTCGAGGGCTCCGCGCGGCAGAAGACCCCCAACGAGGTCGCCCTCAACGTGCTCCTCACGACGCTGACGATCGTGTTCCTGCTCGCTGCCGTCACGCTCCAGCCGTTCGCGGTGTACTCCGGGGCGACGCAGGACCTCGTCGTGCTCGTCGCCCTGCTGGTCTGCCTCATCCCCACGACGATCGGCGCGCTGCTGTCCGCGATCGGCATCGCGGGCATGGACCGCCTGGTGCGCCGCAACGTGCTCGCGATGTCCGGCCGGGCCGTCGAGGCCGCGGGCGACGTCGACGTCCTGCTGCTCGACAAGACCGGCACCATCACGCTCGGCAACCGGCAGGCGGCCGACCTGCTGCCCGCCCCGGGGGTGCCCGCCGAGGCGCTCGCCGACGCCGCGCAGCTGTCGTCCATGGCCGACGAGACGCCCGAGGGCCGCTCGGTGCTCGTCCTCGTCAAGGAGCGGTTCGGCCTGCGCGAGCGGCCCGAGGGGGAGCTCGTCGGCGCCGAGCTCGTGCCGTTCACCGCGCGCACCCGGATGAGCGGCGTCGACCTCGCGTCGCCGCCGCGCCGGGTCCGCAAGGGTGCCGCCGCCGCGGTCACGCACTGGGTGCGGTCGACGGGCGGGCACGCGGGCCCGGACGTCGCGGCCACCGTCGACGCGATCGCCGCGTCGGGCGGCACCCCGCTCGTCGTGGCCGAGCAGGTCGGAGAGGCGCCGGCGCGCGTGCTCGGCGTCGTGCACCTCAAGGACGTCGTCAAGGAGGGCATGCGCGAGCGGTTCGACGCACTGCGCGCCATGGGCATCCGGACCGTGATGGTCACGGGCGACAACCCGCTCACCGCGCGGGCCATCGCGGCCGAGGCGGGTGTCGACGACGTGCTCGCGGAGGCCACGCCCGAGGACAAGCTCGCGCTCATCCGGCGGGAGCAGGAGGGCGGACGCCTCGTCGCCATGGCCGGCGACGGCACCAACGACGCGCCCGCGCTCGCCCAGGCCGACGTCGGCGTCGCGATGAACACCGGCACCACGGCCGCCAAGGAGGCCGGGAACATGGTCGACCTCGACTCCAACCCGACGAAGCTCATCGAGATCGTCGAGATCGGCAAGCAGCTGCTCATCACGCGCGGGGCGCTCACGACGTTCTCCGTCGCGAACGACGTCGCGAAGTACTTCGCGATCCTCCCCGCGATGTTCGTCGTCGCGTTCCCGCAGCTCGAGGTGCTCAACGTCATGCGGCTGTCGTCGCCGCAGTCCGCGATCCTCTCGGCCGTCGTGTTCAACGCGCTCGTCATCGTCGCGCTGCTGCCGCTGTCGCTGCGCGGTGTGCGGTACACCCCGGCGTCGGCCTCCGCGCTGCTGCGCCGCAACCTGCTGGTCTACGGGGTCGGCGGGCTCGTCACGCCGTTCCTCGGGATCAAGCTGATCGACCTCCTCGTCTCCCTCATCCCCGGGATCGCCTGATGACCACCCTGACCCGCCCGTCCCGCCCCGTGTCGCCGTCGCTGGGCGCGAGCGCCCTCTCGCTCGGCCGGCAGACCCTCGCCGGGCTCCGCGTCCTGCTCGTCCTCACCGTCCTGCTCGGAGTCGCGTACCCGCTGGCCGTCACCGGCGTCGCACAGCTCACGCTCGGCTGGCAGGCCGACGGGTCGCTCGTGGCCGCCGACGGCTCGCGCGTCCGGCGGGCGTCCGACTCCGTGGGGTCGTCGCTCGTCGGCCAGCCGTTCGACGGGCCGCAGTGGTTCCAGCCGCGGCCGTCCGCGGCGGGCGACGGCTACGACACGCTCGCGTCCGGCGGGTCGAACCTGGGACCGCAGAGCACCGACCTCGTCGCGGCGATCGAGGAGCGCCGGGCCGCCGTCGCCGCGCGCGAGGGTGTCGACCCCGCGCTCGTCCCGCCCGACGCCGTCACCGCGTCCGCGTCCGGCCTGGACCCCGACGTGTCGCCCGCCTACGCCCGGCTCCAGGTCGAGCGGGTCGCCCGTGAGAACGGGCTGCCGGTCGCCGACGTCGCCGCGCTCGTCGAGCGGAGCGTCGTCGGCCGCGACCTCGGCGTCCTCGGCGAGCCGCGCGTCAACGTCCTGCGCCTCAACCTGGCCCTGCGGACAATGGTCTCGTGACCAGCACCGACGGCACGGCCCTCGACCCGCGCACCGGCGGGCCGGGGGCCGTGCGCCGCGGGCGCCTCACGGTGTACCTCGGGGCGGCGCCGGGCGTCGGCAAGACGTACGCCATGCTCGACGAGGCGCACCGGCGTCTCGCCCGCGGCACCGACGTCGTCGTCGGCCTCGTCGAGACCCACGGCCGGGCCGCGACCGCCGCGCTGCTCGACGGGCTCGAGGTCGTCCCGCGGCGCACGGTCGCGTACCGCGGGCAGGACCTCACCGAGCTCGACGTCGACGCGGTCCTCGCCCGCGCGCCGCAGGTCGCGATGGTCGACGAGCTCGCCCACACCAACGTGCCCGGCTCCCGGCACGCGAAGCGGTGGCAGGACGTGCACGACCTGCTCGCCGCGGGCGTCGACGTCGTCACGACCGTCAACGTCCAGCACCTCGAGTCCCTCAACGACGACGTCGAGGCCATCACCGGGATCCGCCAGCGCGAGACCGTGCCCGACGACGTCGTGCGCGCCGCGGACCAGGTGCAGCTCGTCGACCTGCCGCCGCAGGCCCTGCGCCGTCGGCTCGCGCACGGGAACGTCTACCGGGCCGAGCAGGTCGACGCGTCGCTGTCCTCGTACTTCCGGGTCGGCAACCTCACCGCCCTGCGCGAGCTCGCCCTGCTGTGGCTCGCGGACCGGGTCGACGACGCCCTCACCGACTACCGGCGCGACCACCGGATCGACGCGCCGTGGCCCGCGCGCGAGCGAATCGTCGTCGCCGTCACCGGCGGCTCCGAGAGCGACACGCTCCTGCGTCGCGGCGCGCGCATCGCCCAGCGTGCGGCCGGGTCCGAGCTGCTCGCCGTGCACGTCCTCGCGACCGACGGCCTGCCCGGTGCCGGTCCCGCGCGGATCGCCGAGCAGCGGCGGCTCGTCGAGTCGCTCGGCGGCACGTTCCACACCGTGGTGGGCGAGGACGTCGCGACCGCCGTCGTCGACTTCGCGCGCGGGGTCAACGCGACGATGGTCGTCGTCGGGGTGTCCCGCCGCCCGCGGTGGCGCGAGGCGCTGTCCGACAGCACGGGGACGTCGATCGCGCGCATGGCCGGGGCGGTCGACGTCCACCTGGTGACGCACGAGCGGGCGCGCTCCGGCCGACTGTCGGCGCGTCGACGGTCGCCGCTGTCCCGTCCCCGTCGGGTCGCAGGGTGGCTCCTGGCTCTCGTCGGGCCGGTGGCGCTGACCGCCCTGCTGTCCGCGCTCGACGGGGGAGTGTCGCTCGCGACCGACCTCATGCTGTTCCTCGCGCTCACCGTCGGCGTCGCGCTCGTCGGCGGACTGTGGCCGGCCGTGGTCAGCGCGGTCGCCGGGTTCGTGCTGCTCAACTGGTTCTTCACCGTCCCGACCGGCCGGCTCACGGTCGCGCAGCCCGAGAACGCGCTCGCCCTCGTCGTGTTCGTCCTCGTCGCCGCGGGGGTCGCGTCCGTCGTCGACCTCGCCGCGCGCCGCACCGCCGAGGCGTTCCGTGCGCGGGCGGAGGCGTCGACGCTCGCCTCGGTCACGCGCGCCGTCCTCACCGGGGACGACACCGCCGACGCCCTCGTCGCCCGGCTGCGCGAGACGTTCACGCTCCGCTCCGTCGCGCTCCTCGAACGGTCCGCCGACGCGTGGGTCGTCCTGGCGTCCGACGGTCCCGAGCCGCCGGCGTCGCCCGACGAAGCGTCGGCGGTCGTCACGGTTGACGAGACCCGCGTGCTCGCCCTCGCCGGCCGGTTCCTGCCCGCGTCCGACCGGCGCGTGCTCGACGCGTTCGCCTCCCAGGTCGGCGCCGTCCTGGAGCAGGCGCGCCTGCGCCGCGCCGCCGAGCAGGCCCGCGTCCTGGAGCAGGCCGACGCGACCCGCACCGCGCTGCTCGCGGCCGTCTCGCACGACCTGCGCACCCCGCTCGCGACGATCCGCACGTCCGTCGACGCCCTCACCGCCACCGACCTGCACCTTGCCGCCGGCGACCGCGCCGTCCTCGTCGACACGCTCGGCGACGCCACCGGCCGCCTCGAGCGCCTCATCGACAACCTGCTCGACCTGTCCCGCCTCGCCACCGGCTCCGTCGCCCCCGTCCTGCGCGACGCGTCGCTCGACGAGGTCGTGCCCCTCGCCGTCGAGGGCTACCCGCACGACACCGTCCGCCTCGACCTCGCCGAGACCCTGCCGCTCGTCCGCACCGACCCCGGCCTGCTCGAACGGGTCGTCGCGAACCTCGTCTCCAACGCCGTCCGCCACGCGCCCGACGGTTCACCGGTCGTCGTGACCGCGTCCCCGGTCGGTGCGGACCTCGTCCTGCGCGTCGTCGACACCGGCCCCGGCCTGCCCGACGACTCCAAGGAGCGCATGTTCGAGCCGTTCCAGCGCCTCGGCGACACCGGTGGCACCGGCCTGGGCCTCGGCCTCGCCGTCGCGTCCGGCCTCGCCACGGCCGTCGGTGCCGACCTCCACGCCGAGGACACGCCCGGCGGAGGGCTCACCATGGTCCTCGTGCTGCCCCTCGCCGACGCGCCCGCCCGTCCCGGCGTCGCCTCGCAGGTGACGCCGTGAGCGACGAGCGCCCGGGCGCCCACGTCCTCGTCGTCGACGACGAGCCCGGCCTCGCGCACGCCCTCGCGATCACGCTGCGCGCGTCCGGCTGGCAGGTCACGACGGCCGCCGACGGTGCCCACGCCCTGTCCGCCGCCGCGCACCACCCCCCAGACGTCGTGCTGCTCGACCTCGGGCTGCCCGACGTGAGCGGCCTCGACGTCATCACCGCGCTGCGCGGCTGGACCCGGGTCCCGATCGTCGTCCTGTCCGCCCGCCAGCACGGCGAGGACAAGGTCGACGCGCTCGACGCCCGCGCCGACGACTACGTGACCAAGCCCTTCGCGATGAACGAGCTCCTCGCGCGCCTGCGCGCCGCCGTCCGTCGCGCCGCCGTCCCCGACCAGCCCGACGAGGCGGTCGTGACCGCCGGTGACCTGACCGTCGACCTGGCTCGCGCCCGCGTCCTGCGCGCCGGGGCGGAGGTCCGGCTGACGCCCACCGAGTGGGCGATGCTCGAGGTCCTCGTCCGCCACCGCGGTCGCCTCGTCTCACGCCGCCAGCTCCTCCAGGACGTCTGGGGCCCGGGCTACTCCGACGAGACCCACTACCTGCGCGTCTACTCCGCCCAGCTCCGCCGCAAGCTCGAGGACGACCCGGCCCACCCGCGCCACCTCATCACCCACCCGGGCCTGGGCTACACCTTCGAACCGTGACCGTCCGTCCGGAGAGTGCGGGCAGCGCTGACGTCGCTGGCGTCGAAAGAGGTGGACCATGCCGACGGTCACGGTGCGCAACCTCGACCCCGAGGTGCAGCGGCGGCTCCGGCTCCGCGCGGCACGCAACGGGCGCTCCGTGGAGGCAGAGGCTCGCGCGATCCTGACCGAGGCGGTGTGTGACCTCGCGGTCGACTGGCTGTCGATGACGGAGCGCGTCCGGGGTGAACCGCTACCGCTGCCCGAGCGCTCGACACCGCGAGGCGTCGACCTCACGTGAGCGCAACGGCTCCGCGAGCGCAAGGGTTGGCATCGCGATGCCGGCCGACGTGCCGCTGGCATGACGGCGACATGTGGGACCGCCGTCGCGTTGGCGGTAGAGGTCTGGCCTGCTGGCCGGCGACTAGATGATCGGGCGGCCAGCGATGAGCGTCGCCAGCTCTGACGGATCCCGGTGCTGGTCGTAGCGTCGGAGCGCCTCGATGTAGAGCCGCTTGTCGACGTCCCAGTCGTAGACCGTCGGCGTCTCGTCGAGTCCCTGCGCGGCCAGGAGCGTCAGGTCCGCGAGCAGGCGCGTGGAGCGGCCGTTGCCGTCGGTGAACGGGTGGATGCGGACGGTCTCGGCGTGCACGGCGATGCCGAGCTGGTGGGCGGTCCAGTCGGCCGTGTGCGCCCAGCGGTAACGGAGGCCGTCGAGCGAACTGCGGAGCTCGACCGCGATCTGCTCAGGGGCGACGCCGATGTTGATCTCCCGGCGGCGGTACTTGCCACCCCACGTCCAGATGTCCCTAGAGCCGGGCGTGCAGCGAGCGCAGGTACCCGTCGGTGGCGACGTCGTCGACATCGAGCATCCCGTCGAGGACTGCTCCGATCACGTCCTCGGTGACGGCAGACTCGAACGCCTGTTCCAGTGCGTAGACGTCGGCCTTCGTCGGCTCGCTCGGCAGTGCCTCGCGAGCCTCGGGAAGAAGCTCGGAGAGCTCGTCGCCGTCGAGGGGCGTCTCGCCGTATCCGGGATCGAGAGACGTCACGAGGCGCGACGGGTGCGCGAGACGACGTACTGCTGGGCCTTCGAGGTGAGGACCACCTCTGGAGGTACTTCTCGACCCTCGAGCTTCGCGGACACCTTGGTCGACCGCGCGGCGGAACGCTTGACGGCGGACTTGTCGACGACCCGTCGTTCCATGGCTCCTCCATCACCGTTTCGCTGATCGGGCCATCGTATCGGCCGGCGCCGGACCACTTCCGGCGTCGCAGGCATGGCCGTCGTACGGGGTCTCCCGCGACTCGTCGCCTGGGCGATCCGGGTCAGCGCGCAGCCTCACATCTCGCCGACGGGGCGACCGTCGCCCTCGTGGACGCGACGCGGGGCCTCAGCCGTCGAGGGTCGGGTCAGCCCGGCCCGGGTCGACGGCGCAGCTCCTTGACCGCGCGGCGCTGACGCTCGCCCGCGGCGCGTCGCTCGCGCGACGACCGGCTCGGCCGGGTCGCCCGGCGTGGCGGGCCCGGGGGAGCGAGGGCCTCGTCGAGGAGCGCGATGACGCGCGTGAGCGCGGCCTCCCGGTTGCGCAGCTGCGAGCGGTGCTCGGACGCGGCCACGGTCAGCACGTCGCCGCGCAGCCGGTGGGCCAGACGTGAGCGGACGCGCGCCTCCTGCTCGGGGACGGTCCACAGCACGGCGGAGACGTCGACCGACAGCTCGACGCGCGAGTCGGCGGTGTTGACCCCCTGGCCGCCAGGACCGCTCGACCGCGAGAAGCGCCACGAGAGGGCGTCGTCGGGAAGGACGACGCCCCCTCGCAGGGCGACCGGTGCGGTCACGTCACTCGTGCTGCCAGGAGTGCCACAGCGCGGCGTAGTCGCCGCCGGCCGCGACGAGCTCGTCGTGCGGGCCGATCTCGCTGATCCGCCCGCCGTCGACCACGGCCACCCGGTCCGCGTCGTGCGCGGTGTGCAGGCGGTGCGCGATCGCGACGACCGTCCGGCCCTCCAGCACGGCCGACAGCGACCGCTCGAGGTGCCGCGCGGCGCGCGGGTCGAGCAGCGACGTCGCCTCGTCGAGGACGAGGGTGTGCGGGTCGAGCAGCACGAGCCGCGCGAGCGCGACCTGCTGCGCCTGGGCGGGCGTCAGCGGCGTGCCGCCGGAGCCGACCTCGGTGCGCAGGCCCTCGGGCAGCGCCTCGACCCACTCCCACGCGTCGACGGCACGCAGTGCGCGCTCCAGGTCGGCGTCGGTTGCGTCCTCCTGCGCGAGGCGCAGGTTGTCGGCGAGCTCCCCGACGAACACGTGGTGCTCCTGCGTGACGAGCGCGACGTGGCCGCGCAGGTCCTCGAGGGGCAGCTCGACGAGCGGCACCCCGCCGACCGTGACCGACCCGCCCGTGGGCGGGTGGATGCCGGCGAGCATGCGTCCGAGCGTCGACTTGCCCGCACCGGACGGCCCGACGACCGCGAGGCGCTCGCCCGAGCGCAGGTCGAGGTCGATGCCGTGCAGCACGTCGTGGCCCTCGCGGTACGCGTACCGCAGACCGCGCGCGGACACGTCCTCGTCGGTCGGCTCGGCGTCGCCCGCGGTGCGGTCGGTCTCGACGAGCTGGACGCCGACGATGCGCGCGAGCGACGTCGCGGCGACCTGGATCTCGTCGACCCAGAAGATCAGCTCCCACACCGGGCCGGTGACCTGGAACGTGTAGAGCACGATCGTCGTGACCGCGCCGAGCGACGCGTAGCCCTCCGACACGAGGTACCCGCCCCACAGCAGCACCGCGACGGGCGCGAGCACGAAGGCCAGGTCGATGCCGGGGAACAGCACCGTGCGCAGGTCGAGCGTGACCTTCTCGGCGGCGAACGCCTCGCGCAGGTCGGCGTCGACCCGGGCCTGCCGGCGCGGGCCGAGGCGCAGCGCGTCGACCGTCCGGGCGCCCTCGACGGACTCGGTGATCGTGCCGTTGAGCGCCGCGTACGCCGCGGACTCGCGCTGGTAGGCGGGCGTCGCGCGCTTGAGGTACCAGCGCACGACGAGCAGCATCCCCGGCACGCCGACGAACATCGCGACCGCCACGAGCGGCGACAGCAGCACGCTCGCGACGACCGTGAGCGTGATCGTCACGACCGCGACGATGACGCGCGGCACGCCGAAGCGGACGGCGTGCTGCAGCCGGTTGACGTCGTTCGTCGTGCGCGCGACGAGGTCGCCCGTGCCGGCCCGCTCGACGGTGGACAGCGGCAGCGACGTCACGGTCGCGATGAACTCCTCGCGGAGCTCGGCGAAGACCTTCTCGCCGAAGACCATCGAGGTGCGCTGCGCGAACCGGATGAGGACGGTCTGCGCGAGCACCGCGGCGACGCCGAACGCGATGAGCATGTTGACCGTCGTGACGGTCGTGCCCTTCGTGACGCCGTCGACCAGCCGGCCGAGCAGCCACGGGCCGGTGAGGCCCGCGACCGCGGCGAGAGTGTGCAGCGTCGCGATGCGCGTGAGGTCGGCGCGGTGCGTCCGGAACAGGCGGCCGGTGTACGCGCGCACCGCCGCCGTGTCGGCGATGGGGAGCTTCACGGTCGTCCTCCTGCGTGCTGGACCTGCTGGTCGGTGAGGTCGTCGCTGGCGGGCCGCTCGTCGGCGCCCGCGACGGGGACGCCGTGCGGGGGCGTCTCGCCCTCGTCCAACTGCCGGCCGACGACCCGCCGGTAGGCGGCGGCGACCGCGGGCCCGGCGGCGCCGTCGAGCAGTTCGGCGTGCGCGCCGCGGGCGACGAGCCGGCCGTCCTGCACGAACTGCACCTCGTCCACGTGGTCGAGCACGAGCGGCGAGGCGGTGACGACGAGCGTCGTCCGGCCGCGCCGGTGGTCGGCGAGCCGGCTCGCGATCCGTGCCTCGGTGTGGGCGTCGACCGCACTGGTCGGCTCGACGAGCACGAGGATCTCGGCGTCCATGAGCAGGGCACGGGCCAGCGCGACGCGCTGCCGCTGGCCGCCGGACAGCGACCGGCCCTTCTCGGGAAGCTCGCCGCCGAGCCCGTCGGGCACGGAGTCGAGGACGTCGTGCGCGTCGGCGAGCGCGATCGCGGCGAGCAGCCGGTCCTCGTCGCCCGAGCCGTGCACGTCGAGCTCCTCGCCGAGCGAGCCCGAGAACAGGTGCGGCGTGGCCTCGGCGACGACGATCCGGCTGCGCACGTCCTCCTTGTGCAGGTCCGCGAGCAGCACGCCGCCCAGTCGCACCGGGGTGTCCTTCTCGGCGTCGTCGTCGAAGCGCCCGAGCCGCGTCGCGATGCGGGCGGACTCGTCCGGGTCGGCGCCGACGAGCGCGACGACCCGGCCCGGGTCGACCTGCACGCCGCTGGTCTCGTCGACGAGCGGGACGTGCGGCGGGGGAGGCGTCGCGGTGCCGGGCGTGGCACCCGTCGCGGGCACGACCTGCAGCACCTTCACGACCTTGCCCGCGCCGACGTGCGCGCGTGTCGCCGACTGCAGGAACATCGTCGCGTTCTGCACGGGCCACGCGAGGAACGCCGCGTAGCCGTACGTCGAGACGAGCTGGCCGGGCGTGATGGTGCCGGCGAGCGCCATGTGCGCGCCGAGCCAGACGAGCACGGCGACGAACAGCCCGGGCAGGAGCACCTGGAGGGCGTCGAGCCAGGACTGCGTGACCGCGACCTCCTCGCCGCGGCGGCGCACGAGCTGCGACTGCGTGCGGTAGCGCGCGTTGAAGACGCCCTCGCCGCCGATGCCGCGCAGGATGCGCAGGCCGGAGACGGTGTCGGCGCCCAGCGTCGTGAGCCGGCCCGACGCCTCGCGCTGCGCGACCTGGCGGCGCTGCAGCGGCTTGACGAGCAGGCCGAGCGCGGCCGCGACCGTGGGCAGGCCGAGCAGCACGACGAGGCCGAGCGGGACGGACACCCGCAGCATGAGGACGGCCGCGACGCCGTACGCGACGAGGCTGCCGATGAACCGTGCGGCGACCGCGTAGACCTCGCCGACCCGCAGCGCGTCGTTCGCGACGGCGGAGACGACCTCGCCCGTGGGCAGCTCGGCTGTGATGGTGTGGCCCGAGCGCGCGACGGTGCCGCCGACGAGCTGCGACGACGTGAACGCGGCGCGCAGCCAGTTCGCGACGTCGTACCGGTGGCCGATCGCGCCCGCGGCGGCGCTGACGAGACCGAGCGCGCCGAGCGCGCCCGCGGCGCGCCACAGGTCGGGCCCGAAGCCCTGCTCGAGCCCGCCGTCGATGGCACGGCCGGTGAGGTAGGGGAGGAACGCCTGGCAGGCGAACAGGACGACCCCCAGCAGCACCGCGACCGCGAGGATGCCCCACTGCCGACGGGCGAGCCACCAGAGGTAGGCGACGGGACCTGTCAGCGGCGGGGTGCCGGGGTCGTCGAGGGGGAGTGAGCGCACGAGCGTCCACGTTACGTGCCGGTACCGACAACGCTGAACCGTTTTCGTCGACCCTGGGCCCGTGCGCCCAGGCGCCCGCGGGCCCACGGGCCCGGGCCCGTCCGGACGGCTGCGACCGTGGGCCCGCCGGGCCCGGCGGCGGCCTGGCCAGGATGGTCACGTGCCCCTCCCTCCGTCCCCGCGGCCCCGACGGCGCCCCGTCACCCGGCCGGGGGAACGGCGTCGCACGGACGCGTGCGCAGGTCGGACGCCCGACCGGGTGAACTCCGTGGGTCGTCGACACGTTGTGACCTGGGGCAACGTTCACAGCGTGTCCAGATCGAGCGGTGCGACCGGCGATGCCCGATCCGTCCGACTACTGTGTGGCGACGTCACTCCCCGACGGACGAGTCGGGACACGAAGGCCGTCGCCGCGCAGGGCCCCCGCACCGGGCCCGCCACGACGGCCCGACCGCCTCGCACGTCAGAACAGGGGAGCCACGCTCGGATGCCGTCGATCGTCGTCGCAGGACTCGTGGCGGCCCCCGCCCCCCTGCCCGCCCCTCCCGGGTCCCGTCCGTCGGCCGTCGTCGCCCCCGAGGACCTGGCCGGCCCCGGCGACGCCCACCTCGCCGGTGCGTCGCACGCCCTCCTGCTGGGTGAGCGCCGCCACGAGGTGCTCGTCCGCCGCCAGGCCGCCGCGCTCGCCGACCGCGGCCTCGCCGTCGCCTGGCGGACGCTGCCGCACGGCCCCGGCGCCATCCTCCTGCTCGCCGCTCAGGGCGCGTCCGCCGCGCTGTCGCCCGGCGAGACCGTCGCGTACGTCGAGGCGCTCGCCGACCGCACCTGGAGCGGGGCGTGGACGCCGAGCGTCGCGAACCTCGCCGAGCCGCAGCCCACGATGAGCCAGCACCTGCGCTCCGTCGCCCCCGGCGGCGAGGGGTTCGTCGTCACGATGTCCGGCCCGGCGCCCGCGGTCCGCGGCGTCGGGCAGCGCACCGAGCCCGACGAGCCCGCCGTCGAGCGCGGCACCCTCTACTGCGCCGACCTCGAGCGCGTCCCCGCCCGCGCCCGCGAGCAGCTGCTCGCCGCGAGCGGGTGCTCCACCGTCGTCGACCTGCCCTCCCTGCGGGTCGAGTCGTCCGACCGCCTCGGCACCACCAAGGCCGTCGAGGCCGTCGCGCTGCCCGGCGGCGCCGGCGTCTACCTGCCCGCCCTGACCGGCCGCTGCCCCACCTGCGCCGAGCCGGTCTTCGTCGACTACTGCCCCTTCTGCCACGTCCGCCGGACGTCGTCCGTCGAACCCCGAGGAGCCCTCGCGTGAACCCCCGTCAGAGACGCGGAGTCCTGTTCGTCCTGCTGTCCGCCGTGCTCGCCGTCGTCGTGTTCTTCCTCGTGGCGACCTACGTCGGGAGCGTGTCGAGCAAGGTCGGCTCGATGGTCACCGTCTACCGGGCGTCGCAGTCCCTGCCCGCGTTCGCGGTCATCGACGAGGCGTCGCTGGTCGAGGACGAGGTGCCCGAGCGCTGGGTCGCCCCCTCGGCCCTCGTCACCAAGGACGACCTGCTCGGCCGCAAGGTCGGCGTCAACCTCGCGGAGGGGACGCTCCTGTCGTCCGACCTCCTCGTGCCGCCGTCGGACCTCAGCCCGACCGAGCGCGAGATCGCCATCAACGTCGACGAGGTCACCGGCATCGCCGACCGCGTCCGCCCCGGCGACCACGTCGACATCTACGCGGTGTTCGCCGACGTCCCCGGGCTGCCCAAGCAGGTCCGCGTGCTCGTCCAGGACGTGCGGGTCGTCTCCGTGCGCGGCAGCCAGGTGCAGATCGACGAGGACAGCGCGACCGGTCAGGCGACCGTCGTGCCCGTCACGCTCGCGCTCGAGCCGAACGACGCGCTCGCCGTCACCTACGCCGCGGCGTTCGCGCAGGAGGTCCGGCTCGTCGGCCTGCCCGCCGGGTCCGGCGAGGACCGCACCGGGGAGCAGGGCGAGTTCGACGCCGGCGACCTCGGCGGCGAGGCCGTGCCGGAAGGGGTGAACGGCTGATGGCCGGCACCGTCGTCATCGGCTGCGCCGACCAGTCCCTGGCCTACGAGCTCCGGGCGCAGCTCTCCGAGGCCGCCGAGGTCGAGGTCGTCGGCGTCGGCGAGACCACGGGCGAGCTCGCGGACCTCGTCCTGCAGCACGACCCGAGCATCGTCCTCGTGCACGACCTGCTCGGCCCCGAGCCCGTGCACCAGGTCGTCCGCGACCTCAGCCTGCGCCGGCCCGCGAGCGTCTCGATCGTCGTGACGAGCGACGAGGACCCCGAGGTCCTCGCGGCCGCCATGGACGCGGGCGCGCGCGGCGTCCTGTCCTACCCCCTGTCGTTCGCCGACGTGCAGCAGCGCGTCAACACGGCGCTCGACTGGTCGCGGCACATGCAGAGCCTGCTGCTCAGCGCCTCCGCCGACGGTGGCAGTGCGCGCGGCCGGGCGGTCGTCGTCGCGGTCGCCGGCACCAAGGGTGGCGTGGGCGCGACGACCATCGCGACCCACATCGCGTGGGACGTGCGGCGTGAGATCCCCGACCACAAGGTGCTCGTCGTCGACCTCGACCTCGAGAAGGGCGACGTGTCGAGCCTCATCGAGGCCCGCGCGCGCACCTCCGTGGCCGACCTCGCGAAGGTCGCGCAGGACCTGTCGGTCCGCACCGTCGCCGACGCCGTCTTCCAGCACGAGTCCGGCATCCACCTGCTGCTCCCGCCCGACGACGTCCGCGACGTCGAGTGGGTCACGCCGACCGCGATCCGGCAGATCGTCGGCCTGCTGCGCCAGCAGTACGACCTGGTCATCGTCGACGTGGGCGCGCACGTGACGCCCGTGCAGGCCGCGGTCGTCGAGATCGCCGACGAGGTCGTCGCCGTCATCACCCCGGACCTGCTGAGCATCCGCGCCCTGCGTCGCAACCTGCGCTGGTGGGAGTCGCTGCAGGTCCGCAAGCCCGAGTCGGTGCACGTCCTGCTCAACAAGTCGTCGCGCCAGGACGAGGTGCAGCCGGAGACGGTCCGCCGCCTCACGCCCGGCGTCATGCTGTCGACCGTCGTGCAGGACATGGGGCACAAGCTCGAGACCGCGATGAACTCGCGCGCCCCCGAGCTCGTCACGGACGTCGGCTGGTGGCGCACGCTGCGGTCGGTCGGCCGTGAGGTCGGCGTCGCCCGCACGGCCGCGCCCGTCGCGGACCCGGCGGGCGCCGGCGTGGCGGCGACCGAGGCGCGGGCCAAGCGCGCGCCGGGCCGCCGGCAGAAGGCGTCGGACGCGGGTTCGGCGTCGGTCGAGCTGGTCGCGCTGCTCCCGATGATCTTCCTGGTCTGCGCGATCCTGTGGCAGCTCGGCCTCACCGGGCTGACCTACGTCTGGACCGGGTACGGCGCCTCCGAGGCGGCGCGCGCGGTGCAGCTCGGGCAGTCGTCCGCCGACGTGCGTGCCGCGACGCTCGACGCGTTCCCGTCGGGCCTGCGCGACGACGTCGACATCCGGGTCGCGTCCCCGCTGCCGTCGTCCGTCGACGTCAGCGTGCGCATCCCGGCGGTCGTCCCCGGCCTGATCTCGACCCCGTGGACGGCGAAGGTCGAGCGAGAGGTGGTGCTGGAGCCGTGACCCTCCGCCGCACGCTCCGACGGGCGCCCCGCCGCCGTGACGACCGTGGCTCGTCGGCCATCGAGATGCTCGGCCTCGTGCCGGTGTTCGTCGCCGTCGTCCTCGCCGTCCTGCAGGTCGTCGCCGTCGGCATGACCGCGCACGCCGCCAACCAGGCGGTGCGCGACGGCGCCCGTGCGGCCAGCCTCGGCCGGTCGGTGCCCGCGGCGGTCGACGCCTCGCTCCCCAACGGCCTGCGGGCCGCCCAGATCTCGTACCCCGCCGGGGCCGTCCGCATCGACGTGCCCGTGCCGAAGATCGCGATCTTCCCCTCGTTCACGGTCTCCCGCCAGGCCGTCATGCCCCGGACGGCGCCCTGATGCGCGCGGGCTTCGGCGAGTGGGACCACCGCGCGGACCAGCCCACCGAGACGCCCGCGGTCGCGCCCGCGACCGTCGCGTCGCGCAGCGACCTCGACGAGGGCCTCGTCGCGACGTTCAAGCGCAAGCTGCTCGACGAGGTCGACCTGCACGAGCTCGGCCGCCTCGACCCGGGGCAGCGCCGCATCCGCCTGGAGCGGGTCGTCGCGCACCTCGTGTCGACCGAAGGCGTCATCCTCACGACGCGCGAGCGCAACGCGCTCATCCGGCGCGTCGTGGACGAGTCGATCGGCCTCGGCGTCCTCGAGCCGCTGCTCGCCGACGACACCGTCTCCGAGATCATGATCAACGGCCCCTCGACGATCTACGTCGAGCGCTTCGGCCAGGTCGAGCGGGTGCCCGCGGCGTTCGCGTCCGAGGAGCAGCTCCGCCAGACCATCGACCGGATCGTGTCGACCGTCAACCGGCGCGTCGACGAGTCGAGCCCCATGGTCGACGCGCGCCTGCCCGCCGACGAGCGGATGCCGCGCGGCGCCCGTGTGCACGTCGTGCTGCCGCCGCTCGTGCTCAACGGCCCGACCGTGACGATCCGCCTCTTCCCGAAGTCGTACGGCCTCGACGAGCTCCTCAACCGCGGCAGCCTCGACCAGGCCACCGCGGAGCTGCTCGCGGCGTGCGTCCGGGCGCGGCTCAACATCATCGTCTCGGGCGGTACGTCGTCCGGGAAGACGACGATGCTCAACGCCCTGTCGGCGTTCATCCAGTCCCGGCAGCGCATCATCACGATCGAGGACGCCGCCGAGCTCTCGCTCGGGCAGGAGCACGTCGTGCGGCTCGAGACCCGACCGGCGAACGTCGAGGGCCACGGGCAGGTCACGATCCGCGACCTCGTCCGCAACGCCCTGCGCATGCGCCCCGACCGCATCATCGTCGGCGAGGTCCGGGGCGGCGAGGCGCTCGACATGCTGCAGGCGATGAACACCGGCCACGAGGGCTCGCTCGCGACCGTGCACGCGAACTCGCCCGTCGACGCGCTCATCCGCCTGGAGACGCTCGCGTCGATGAGCGACGTCGACGTGCCGTTCCACGCGCTGCGCGACCAGGTGAACAACGCCGTCGACCTCGTCATCCAGCTGCTGCGCGGCTCGGACGGCACGCGTCGCGTCGTCGAGGTGGGCTGGGTGTCGTCGCGGCACCGCGAGGACTTCGCGGTCCAGCCGCTCATGCGCTGGGACCCGGAGATCCCCAACCCCGTCGGCCCGCCCGGACGGTTCGTGCGGTACCCGGTGCCGCAGCAGATCCTCGACCGCCTGCGCATCGCGGGCGAGCCGATCGGTCTGGCGGCAGCAGCGGACGGCGCGGACGTCCCCGCCCCGGCGGGTCGGAGGGCGGCACCGTGATCGTCCTGCTCATCCTCGTCGCGGTCATCGCCGCGGCGATCCTGCTGGTCGCGGGCATCGGGGACCTCGGGTCCGTCGCGGCCCGGCGCCGCTCGCTCGTCGCGGGCCTCATGTCCGACGACGTCGGCACGCAGACCCGGTTCGCCGCGTGGGACCGCTCGTTCCGCCGCACGCGGCCCGGCCGCTGGGTCGAGAGCCAGCTGCTCCTCGCGGGCGAGGAGAGCCGCCCGCCGCTGCTCGTGGCGCTCGTCGCCGTCGGCGGCGGCATCCTCGTCGGCTGGGTGCTCGCAGTCGGTCTCGCCCCGCTGTTCGGGCTGCTGGGCGTCGCGGCCGTCGTGCTCGGCATCCGCACGTACCTGGCCCGCGCGCGCGACCGTCGCAACGAGCAGTTCATCGCCCAGATGCCCGAGCTCGCGCGCGTCATGTCGAACGCGACCAGCGCGGGCCTGTCGATCGCGTCCGCGGTGAGCGTCGCGGCGACCGAGCTCGCCGCGCCCGCCGGGCCGGAGCTCGCGCGCGTCGCTTCGCGCATGCGGTTCGGCGACAGCCTCGAGACGGCCATGCAGGGCCTCGAGGACCGCCTGCCGTCGCGCGAGGTCACCGTGCTCGTCTCCACGCTGCTCGTCAGCGCCCGCAGCGGTGGCTCGCTCGTGTCCGCACTGCGCGACATCGCCGACACCCTCGAGGCGCGCCGCGAGATCCGCCGCGAGGTCCGCACGACCCTCGCGCAGTCGACGTCGACCGGGTACATGGTCATCGCGCTCGGCTTCGGCCTGCTGTTCCTGCTCAACTTCATGCAGCCCGGCACCGTGCAGGCGATGCTCGACGCGTGGGTCGGCCGTGCCGCGCTCATCGTCGGCTCCGCGCTGTTCGTCGGGGGCTTCCTGCTGATCCGCCGCATGACGAGGTACAACGGATGAGCGCGCTCGTCGTGCTCGGCGCGGGCGTCGGTGCCGCGACCTCCGCCGTGCTCGCCGTCGCCGGCTACCGGACGATGCGCCGCGACGCGCTCGACGAGCTCGCGGTCGACGACCTCAAGCTGCTGCGGGGCGAGCAGCGCCGCCGCGCCGAGGGGGAGTTCCCGCTCGAGCGGCTCGCGCGCACGCAGGTCCCGCGGCTGCGCCGCCTGATCGGGCCGCGCCGACTCACCCAGCTGCAGCGCATGATCGACGAGGCCGGCCGGCCCGACGGGCTCACCGTCGACGGCTACCTCACGCGCACCGCGTGGTGGGCCATGCTCATGCTGCCGGTGTTCCTGCTCATGCTCGTGACCGGCAGCGTCGCGGGCGCGCTGCTCTCGCTGGTCGTGCCGGTGATCCTGCCGCTGAGCCGGGTCGCCGCCGCGCAGCGCCGCCGCCGCGAGCAGATCGACCGCGACCTGCCCGACTTCCTCGACGTCCTGGCCGTCACCGTGATGGCGGGCGTGAACTTCCGGGCCGCGCTGGCCCGCGTCGCCGAGCGGTTCGAGGGGCCGCTGGGCGAGGAGATCACGCTCACGCTGCACCAGATCGCCAACGGCGCGTCCGTGCGGCAGGCGTTCGACGACCTGCGCCGGCGCAGCTCGTCGGAGGCCGTCGCGCAGTTCGTGTCGGCCCTGCTGCAGTCGCAGGAGCTCGGTGCGCCCCTCGCGGAGTCGCTGCGCCTCATCGCCGACGACATGCGCCGCGAGAGCGGCCAGCGGCAGCGGCGCGCGGCCGCCCGTACGGCGCCCCGCGTCACGCTGGTCACGTCGCTCGTGCTGGTCCCCGGCGCGCTCGTGTTCGTCGTCGTCGGGATGTTCCTCGGCGCGGACGTCGACTTCGGCTCCCTGCTGAGCGGGTTCTGACCGTGGAACGCGACTTCGTCCACCAGATCGTCGGCGTGGCGCTGCTCGTGCGCCTGCTCGCGATCACGGTGGCGCTGTTCGGCATGGTCGGCGAGGCCATCACCGGGCCGATGCTCGCGTGCGTCCTCGTGCTGTCCGCGACGAGCTTCTCGTTCCTCGTGTACCCGTCGGTCGCGCGGTTCGTCGTGCACCACCCGCTCGCCGTCGTCGGCGACCTGCTGCTCACGCTCACGGTCGTGGCCGCGCTCGGCGTGGAGAGCCCGCTCGTCCTCGCGACGTTCTCGACGGCGCTCATCATGGGCCTGCTGTTCGAGCGGCGCGTCGCCGTCCTCGGCGCCGTCGCGATGGTGGCCGGGTACCTGCTCATCGACGTGCTGCAGGAGTCCGCGGCCGGCGGCTTCATGATCACGCTCGGCATCCCCGCGCTGTACGTCGCGCTCGTCGCGATCGGCGCGGTCGTGCGCCAGGCCTACGAGCGGGAGACCGTCGCGGCGCGGGCCCTGGTGTCCGCGCACAAGGCGGTCGCGTCCGCCGACGAGCGCGCACGGCTCGCCCGGGAGATGCACGACTCGCTCGGCAAGACGCTGCACGGCATCGCGATGGCCGCCGAGGCGCTGCCCGTCTGGGTGGACCGAGACCCGGCGCGCGCCGTCGAGTACGCGAACCGGCTGGCCGAGGCGTCGAACCAAGCCGCGGCCGAGGCGCGCACCCTGCTGGTGCGCATGCGCGCCGACGAGCCCGACCGCCCCCTCGCGCAGGTGCTCGCCGAGCGGTGCCACCAGTGGGCCGCCGACACGGGCGTGCGGTGCGACTTCACGACGCAGGGCGTCGTCGACCTGCCTACCGGGGTCCGCTACGAGGTGCTGGCGATCGTCGCCGAGGCGCTCGAGAACGTGTCACGGCACGCGCACGCGTCGCGCGTCGCGGTCCACCTGGCCGACGAGGAGGGCGAGGTCGTGGTCGTGGTCGAGGACGACGGGGCGGGCTTCGTGCCCGAGCCCGACGGGCGCAGCCCCCGCCACCACTTCGGGCTCACCGGGATGCGCGAGCGGGCCGAGCAGGCCGGTGCGCGCCTGACGGTGACCTCGGGACCCGGACGCGGCACGCGCGTCGCCCTCGCCGTGAGCCCCGTGGAGGTGGCGCCCGGTGTCCGCTGACGACGTCCTGCCCGCGGCGGCCGCCGGCCCGGCCGACCCGCCCGCTCTCACGCCGGTGACCGTCGTGATCGTCGACGACAACACCGTCATCCGGATGGGCCTGCGCAGCCTCGTGGAGTCCTCCGACCGGATCCGCGTCGTCGGCGAGGCGGGCGACGGCGAGGAGGCCGAGCGTGTCGTCCGGGAGAAGGTCCCCGACGTGGTCCTGCTCGACGTCCGGATGCCCCGCCGCGACGGCGTCCAGGTCGCCTCGACCGTGCGCGCCTGGACGAAGGTCATCATGCTGACCTACTCCGACGCGCCCGAGGTGGTGCGCGCCGCGGTCGACGCCGGCGCGAGCGGCTACCTCGTGCACGGCACGTTCCAGTCGCACGAGCTCGAGCGCTCGATCCTGGCAGTCGCCGACGGGTCGTTCCTGCTGTCGCCCGTCGCCGCGCAGGCGCTGCGATCCACGTGGGCGACGCCCGCCGCACCCGTCGCGCCCGTGCGTCCCGACGTCGGCCTGTCCGAGCGGCAGCGCGAGGTCATGGAGCTCATCGCCGCGGGCCGCTCCAACAGCGAGATCGCGGCCACGTGCTACCTGTCCGAGAAGACCGTGAAGAACCACGTGAACCACATCTTCGCGCGGCTGGGCGTCCGGACCCGGGCGGAGGCCGTCTCGCTGTGGCTCGGTGGGACCTGACGGGCCGCACAGATGGGTCCGAGATTGGGCCCACGGGCCCGCCGCGGACCGCTGTCCGATTCGTAGCGTTCTCTTCATCAGCACGACGGGCCGCCGCCCGGACCACGACCTTCAGCAGGACCCGACCGGAGCGACCCGGGCGGCCAGACCCGAGGAGAACACCATGACCCGCATGTTCGTCGTCACGAAGATCCGTCTGCAGAAGGCCCTCGAGGCGCGCGAGGCCGGCCAGGGCACGCTGGAGTACCTGGGCATCGTCGTCGTCGTGGCCCTGCTCATCACGGCGCTCATCGCCGGCTTCACGAAGTGGGACCTGGGCGCCAAGCTCGGCACCGCTCTCGAGAAGATCACCACGGCGATCTCCTGATCACCCACCGGTACGCCGGACGGCGACCTCGGCCTCGGCCGCGGTCGCCTTTCCGGCGTCCCGGGCCGGACGGGGTCCCGCCCCGTGGACCAGCCCCGGGTGCGGCCGAGCGCCGCACCGTAGGGTGACCTGACGTCGAGCTAGGGGAGTCACACGATGAGACGAGTGGTAGGCATGGTGGCCGCCGCGCTGGTGGCGGCCACGTTGCTGTCCGGGGCGAGCCCGGCGTCGGACGACGGCGGGCTGCCGTCCGGCGTCGTCAGCGTCGACGGCCAGGACGTCCCGGTGCTCGGCTCGTTCGTCTACCACCAGCGCAACGTCGACACCAACCCGGAGATCCGGGGCCTGGTGCACGGCGTGCGCCGCGTCGACGGCGGGACGGTCCTCTACTACTCGATCGGCTGGGCCGACGACGCGCCGTTCGACGGCCACCTGGCCTTCCCCGACTCGTCGAGCCCGTACAAGATCCTGCACGCGACCGACGTCCAGCTGGTCGACCCGGCGGGCCTCGTCGCGTACCGGCCGCTCGCGACGACCGAGAAGACCTTCACGTCGTCGTCGACCGACCTCGACTCCGAGGGCGGCGAGCTGCGCGTCGGCTGGGCGGTGTTCCCCGAGCTGCCCGCGGGCGTCACCGAGGTCCAGGTCGACATGGCGTACGGCACCGCCGCCGGGACGGTGTCCGTCGAGGACGGCGCGCTCGAGCCCGTCGGCAAGGACCCCGCGCCGTACGTGGGCGAGGGCTGGCCGGCGCTGCCGACGGCCGCCGAGCTCGCCGCGGCCGACCCGGCGTCGCGCACGTTCCCGCTCGTGCGCCGCTCGGAGGACCTGGCCGGCACGGCGAAGATCGAGGAGTCGCCGGAGAACGTCGCCGTGACCCTCGACGCCAACGTGCTCTTCGCGTCGGGCTCGGCCGAGCTCACGCCCGAGGCCACCCAGACGCTGTCGACGGTCGCCGCGGACATCGCGGCCCGCGGCACGGGCGAGGTCGTCGTCACCGGGCACACCGACTCCGACGGCTCGGACGCCTTCAACCAGACGCTCTCGGAGCAGCGCGCGCAGGCGGTCCTCGGCGTCCTGCAGCCGGCGTCGGGGTCGAACGTGACCTTCGTGGCCGTCGGCAAGGGTGAGGCGGAGCCCGTCGCGCCCAACGACTCCGACGCGGGCAAGCAGGCGAACCGCCGCGTCACCATCGTCTACGGCGTGGAGGGGACCTCGTGAACCGCACGACCCGGATCGGTGGCCTCGCGGCCCTCGCGCTCGTCGTCGCGCTCGTCGCGGGGTGCACGGGCGAGGACGACCCGAACACCTCGCCGTCGTCCGGCACGTCGGCCACGCAGGGCGGCGACGACCCGACGGCGATGACCCGCGAGGAGCTGCAGGACGCGGTGTTCGAGGGCGACCTCGGCACGTCCACGGTGCTCGGCTCGGTCGAGGGCGCCGTGCCCGACCCCGCCAAGACGCTGCCCGCCCGCATCGACGTCACGAGCGTGACCGCCGACGAGGTGAGCACGGTCGTGCGCTTCACGCTCGCGAACCTCGAGGACACCGACCCGCTCGTGCAGCTCTCGGCGTTCAACGAGTTCCGGCCGCTCGCGGGGGACATCCGCGACGTCGCGATCGTCGACACGACCGCGTCCCAGCGGCTGCGGCCCTACGTCGGCTACCAGGGCGAGGTCGGCCAGGACGCCGGGATCTGCACGTGCTCGGACGCGCCGCTGCAGATGTCGCGCGTCGGGCAGTTCCTGTCCGCGACGTTCCCGCCGCTCGACCCGTCCACCACCGAGATCTCGGTGGAGATCCCCGGCTTCCCGGCGGTCGAGAACGTCGCCGTGACGCGGCGATGACGGTCGGGTCGCTCGCGGCGGGTGTGCGCCGACGCGTCCGCGGCGACGACGGGATGGCCGCGAGCGGCATCGTCGTCACCGTGATGATCGGGGTGCTGTTCCTGCTGTTCGCGATCGTCATCCCGCTGCTGCGGGGCACCGAGCAGGCGGGGCGGACGCAGACCGCGGCGGACGCGGCCGCGCTCGCCGGTGCGGTCGGTGCGCGCGACCGTGCCGTGACCGAGCTCGACGACGCCCGGTGGGCGCTGCGGCCCGCGCTCCTGTCGGGCCTGCGCGAGACGTGGCGGTTCTCGACGTCGGTGGCGGGCGGCAGCGGGATGCTCGGTGCGTCGCAGTACGCGTCGCGCAACGGCGCCAGCATCGAGTCGTACGAGCACGACGCGTCGCGCGACCGGATCCGGGTCGACGCGCTGCTCGACGAGCGCGCCCCCCAGAACCGTCCGGTCCGCTCGCGGGGCGTCGCGCAGGTGGGCGTCGAGCTCGCGAGCTGCGAGGTCGCCGCGACCCGCGCGATCGTCGGGTGGACGGAGCCGCCGGAGCCGGAGCCCGAGCCGGAGCCGACGCCCGAGCCCACCCCGACGCCCACGCCCACGCCGACCCCGACGCCGACGTTCGTGCCGCAGCCGATCTACGGGCCGTGGTCGTACGTGATGTCGTGCGACGGCAAGGACGGCTTCGACCTGTCGGAGTCGGACCTGGACCGCCTCGTCGACCGCGGCAAGGACCGCCTGGCCGACCTGCGCCCGCGCCTCGTCTCCTGACGGGCGACCGGTTCGTCCCGCGCGAGCCGGTCGGCCCCTGAGCGGAGCCCTGCGCCGTGCCGGCCGGCCGACGCCTGCCCCACCCCGCCGGTGCCGGCGCACGGCGCGGTTCGCGTGCGCCCTGGGTCCGGTGACCCGGGTGCGCCTGGGCCCGGGGTGGGCCCGGTGGTCGTGACGACGGGTCGGGGAGCCCATCGCGGGTGCGCCACGGCCTCCTACGGTCGGGGCAGGTCAGGACTGGACAGGTCTTCCACGGTGCGCCGTCGGAGCGAGCAGCTGGACGAAGGAGCCTCGGTGGCGAGCAGGGTGCCCGTGCGGGACGAGTGGCAGCACGAGCGTGGTGTGGGCTCCCTCGAGGTCATGGGCGTGGTGACCGTCGTGGTCCTCCTCGTCGCCGGGGTGCTCGCGGGCCTCTCGTCGTACCCGGGGCACATGGCGTCCGCGCTGTGCAAGGTCGCCGCGGCGATCGGCAGCGCGTCGGAGTGCGACGCGCCGCCGCTCGCGGAGCCCGACCCCACCGACGAGGACTACCTGCCGCCGTCGTGCATGGCGCACGAGACGAGCGAGCAGTACTCCGCGACCGTCAAGGTGTGGTTCTTCGAGTTCGGGCAGGACTCGGGCTTCGTCGTGCAGGAGTTCGCCGACGGGACCGTCCGCGTGACGGTGACGGACGGCGTCGGCCTCGGCGCCGGCGGGTCGGTCACCTCGAACACGTTCGACATCGGCAAGGTCGGCGGGGGCGGCAACTCCGGCCTCGACGTGGACCTGGGCGGTGGCGTGAAGTTCTCCTACGGCGACACGTGGACGTTCGACTCGCCCGAGCAGTGGGGCGAGATGAAGGACCAGCTCGACGACTACCTGCTCCAGCAGGAGATGCTCAAGCACGAGGGCGGCTTCTGGGGTGCCAAGGCGATGGGCTGGAAGGACCCGCCGAAGGACCCCGAGGTCTCGTTCACGCAGGCGGAGCTCGAGCTCACGCTCGACGCGGCGTTCGGCCTCAAGGACCCGACGGGCACGCTCGACGACCAGGGGAACCCCGAGTTCTTCGACCCGAACGTCGGCGTCACGCTGTCGGCGTCGGCGGGGGCGGCCGTGATGATCGAGACGAACCACGAGAACGGCGAGACGAGCTGGACGTACTCCGTCTCCGGCGAGGGGGCTGTCGGCGCGGACGTCGTCGTCGGGCACGGCGAGGCCGCGGGCAAGATCGACGGCGCGTTCACCGTGACGCGCGACAAGGACGGGCAGGTGACGGAGGTCGTGTTCCAGTCGGTGCGGGAGGGCGGTGTGTCGGGCGGGCTCGGCAACGACTCGTTCGACCAGGCGTCGGGCGGCGGGTCGCACTCCGAGAGCGAGTCGCTCGTGACGACGACGCGCCTCACGGTCGACGACGGCAACCGCGACCTCGTCGACTCGTGGCTCGCGGACCGCAACGACGCGGGCGTCGCCCTGTCGCTGCCGTTCGCCGCGATGGTCCCGGACCGCCCGTCGGACGACCCGTTCCTCGACCTGCTGTACCGGGACGCGACGACGAGCCAGATCACGTACCTCAACGTCAGGGACAAGTGGGAGTTCGAGGCCGCCGTGAAGAAGGGCTGGCAGTTCGGGTTCGGCATCTCGGGGGAGAACGCCACCGCGGACGCGGTGAACGCCGACTACCTCGGGGCGCCCCGCCAGGACGGGATCCGCACGATGATCCCCGACGGGACCTGCACGTGACCCCGGCGGGCGGGCTGCGGTTCGTCCACCTCGTGTGGGCGTGGGCCGCGAGCCTCGCGGGCTTCCTCGTCGGCGAGTACGGCGCCGGGATCCTGCTCAACCTGCGGATGCAGTCCGACGGCCCCGAGGCGGCGCTCGCGCTCGCCTGGCTGCCGTGGCTGGCCGCGCCCGTGCTGAGCGGCGTCCTGGGCGCGTGGGCCCTGCCGGTGGCGCGCGTGACGCGCTGGTGGCAGTGGCTCGTCGCGACGCTCGTCGTCCCGCTCGGCGCGGCGGCGGTGACGACCGCGGTGGTCGTCTCGGCCGGTGCGAGCACCGCCGGGCTGCCCCGCTCGGTCCTCGTCCAGCTCGTCGTGTCGGGAGGGCTGGGCGTCGCGGTGGGATCATGGCGGTCCGCCCGGTTCGCCCAGCGGCCGCCCGCACCCGTGACCTACACGACCCCCGACCCGGAGGACCAGCTCGCATGACGCCCCGCCACCTCGCCCGGGCGGCCACGGCCGCCGTCGTCACCGTCGCCGCGCTCGCGCTGTCCTCGTGCGCGGGCGACGCCGGTGCCCCCGACGGCTGGACGCGCGTCGAGGACGGCTGGCTGCAGGTCGACGTCCCCGACACGTGGACGGAGGCGTCGACGCCGAGCGACCCGTGGTCGTTCGCGCGGCAGGACGCCGAGGGCGACGACGCGAGCCTGCTGCTGACCGGCGCGGGGACGTTCGGCTACTACCCGGCCGACACCGGCCGCGGCATCCTGCTCGCATCCATGCAGGTCGGCGGGTACCCGGACTTCAAGGTCGTCGACCAGACGGAGCCCGTCGACTCGGGCGACCTGCACCTGACGCGGACCGACTTCACCTACGCGGGCGAGGACGGCGGCGACACCCTGCACGGCGTGCTGTGGGTCGGCTCCGACCCGGACACCGACCAGGCGGTCGCGGTGCAGCTCACGGGCGTCGACCTGCCGGACGACGTGGTGTCCCAGGTCCAGGAGAGCATCGCGGTCCTGGACACGGACGCGACGCCGGAGCCCTGACGGTGGCCGCCCCCGCACCGCGGGCGCGGGGCGCGCTGCGCGCCCTCGAGGTCGACGGCCGCGAGGTCGCCCCCGTCGTCGTGGCCGACACCTACCTCACGCGTCTGCGCGGCATGCTCGGGCGCCGGCCGCTGCCGCCCGCGCTGCTGCTGCGCCCGGCGGGGTCCGTGCACGGCATGGGCATGCGAGAGCCGCTCGACGTGGCCGGGCTCGACGACGGCGGGGCGGTCCTCGACGTCCGGGTGCTGCGGCCCTTCGGGCTGACGCCCGCGGTGCGCGGCGTCACGCAGGTGCTCGAGGCGCCCGTCGGGAGCTTCGCCCGGTGGGGGCTGGTGGTCGGGTCGGTCGTCACGGTCGGCGACGCGGCCCCCTGACGTCCGCCCTGCGGCGCACCGGCCAGCACCGGACCGGGCGGCCGCGCCGTCGCCCGGTCCGGTGCTCGACCAGGCGGTCCGGACGGCGTCCCGCGCCGACTACCCTGGGGGAGTGACCCAGACGCCTGAGCCACCGTCCCCCGCGCACCGTCCCGTCCTCGTCGTCGACTTCGGCGCGCAGTACGCGCAGCTGATCGCCCGACGCGTGCGCGAGGCGAACGTGTACTCCGAGATCGTGCCGCACACGGCGACGGTCGCGGACCTGCTCGCGAAGGACCCGGCGGCGATCATCCTGTCCGGCGGGCCGTCGTCCGTGTACGCGACGGGCGCCCCGTTCGTCGACCCCGCGCTGTTCGAGGCGGGCGTCCCCGTGCTCGGCATCTGCTACGGGTTCCAGGCGATGGCGCAGGCCCTCGGCGGGACGGTCGCGCAGACCGGCCAGCGCGAGTACGGCGGCACGGCGGTGCAGGTCACCGACGCGGGCACCGTCCTGGCGGGCAGCCCCGACGCGCAGACCGTGTGGATGAGCCACGGCGACGCCGTGCACGCCGCACCCGAGGGCTTCGAGGTGCTCGCGACGAGCGCCGGCAGCCCCGTCGCGGCCTTCGAGGACCGCGAGCGGCGCCTGTTCGGCGTGCAGTGGCACCCCGAGGTCAAGCACTCGCCGCTCGGCCAGAAGGCGCTCGAGAACTTCCTCTACGAGGGTGCGGGCCTCGCGCCCGACTGGAACCCCGGCAACGTCATCGCCGAGCAGGTTGAGCGCATCCGTGCGCAGGTCGGCGACGCCCGCGTCATCTGCGGGCTGTCCGGCGGTGTGGACTCCTCCGTCGCGGCGGCGCTCGTGCAGCGTGCCGTCGGCGACCAGCTCACGTGCGTGTTCGTCGACCACGGGCTGCTGCGCTCGGGCGAGGCCGAGCAGGTCGAGAAGGACTTCGTCGCGAGCACCGGCGTCCGGCTCAAGGTCGTCGACGCGCGTGACCGGTTCCTGCGCGCGCTCGCCGGGCACACCGACCCGGAGACGAAGCGCAAGATCATCGGCCGCGAGTTCATCCGCGTGTTCGAGGACGCCGCCCGCGAGGTCGTCGCCGAGGCGGGCGAGCACGGCGACGAGGTCAAGTTCCTCGTCCAGGGCACCCTCTACCCGGACGTCGTCGAGTCCGGCGGCGGCGAGGGCGCGGCGAACATCAAGTCGCACCACAACGTCGGCGGCCTGCCCGACGACCTGCAGTTCGCGCTCGTCGAGCCGCTGCGCACGCTCTTCAAGGACGAGGTGCGCGCGGTCGGCCTGGAGCTCGGCGTGCCCGAGGTCATCGTGTGGCGCCAGCCGTTCCCGGGGCCCGGCCTCGGCATCCGCATCATCGGCGAGGTCACCGCCGAGCGCCTCGACGTCCTGCGCGCGGCCGACGCGATCGCCCGCGAGGAGCTGACGAAGGCCGGTCTCGACCGCGACATCTGGCAGTGCCCCGTCGTGCTCCTCGCCGACGTCCGCTCGGTGGGCGTGCAGGGCGACGGCCGGACGTACGGGCACCCGGTCGTGCTGCGGCCCGTGTCGTCGGAGGACGCGATGACCGCCGACTGGACACGCCTGCCGTACGACGTGCTCGCGACCATCTCGACCCGCATCACCAACGAGGTCCCCGAGGTCAACCGGGTCGTCCTCGACGTGACGAGCAAGCCGCCGGGCACGATCGAGTGGGAGTGACCGGTGGGACGACGGAAGGACCAGCAGGCGTGACGGAGAGCAGCACCCCGACGACGGCGACGACCCCCGACCCGTGGGTCAAGCGTGCCCGCGGCGCCGCGCAGCGCTACCGGGTCCTCGCGTGGATCACCGGCACGATGCTGCTGCTGCTCTGCGTCGAGATGATCCTCAAGTACGTGCTGCAGCTGCCCGGCTTCAACGTCGAGGGCGACCCGCGGTCCGAGGCCGCGCGCATCATCGCGATGGTGCACGGCTGGGTCTACGTCATCTACCTCGTCACGTGCTTCGACCTGTGGTCGACGATGCGCTGGCGGCTCGGCCGCCTCGTGACCCTCGCCGCGGCGGGCGTCGTGCCCGTCATGTCGTTCGTGCTCGAGCGCAAGGTGCACGCCGAGGCGGTCGCCGCGATCGACGCCCGCGGCTGAGGCGGACGGCGCCCGTGCGGATCGTCCACGTCTCCGACTGCTTCGCGCCGCGCACCGGCGGGATCGAGTCGCAGGTCGGCGACCTCGCCGCACGGCAGGCCGCCCAGGGCCACGACGTGCACGTCCTCACCGCGACGCTCGGCGCCGCGGGGGAGCGCGGCGGGGTCGTCGACGTCGAGCGGGGCGTGCACGTGCACCGGCTTGGCGCGCGCCTCCCGTTCGACCTGCCCGTCAACCCCGCTGCCGGCCCCCGGCTGCTGCGCACGGCCTACGCCGACCTGCGCCCCGACGTCGTGCACGTGCACGCGGGCGTCCTGTCGCCGTTCGCGTACGACGGTGCACGCCTCGCCCTCGACGCGCGCGTCCCGACGGCCGTGACCTGGCACTGCATGCTCGACGGCACGGTCCCCGCGCTGCGCGGCGTCGTGCACCGGACCCGCTGGCAGACCGCGCCCGTCGCGCTGTCGGCGGTGAGCAGCGCCGCCGCCGCGCGCGTCCGCGCGGTCTTCGACGCCCCGGTCGCGGTCATGCCGAACGGCCTCGACCTCGACGCATGGGCCCCGGCCGCCGACGACCCCGCGCCCGCCGTGGCCGACGACGCGCCCGTGCGCCTCGTCTCGACCATGCGGCTCGCGCCCCGCAAGCGCGCCGTCCCGCTCGTCGAGCTCGTCGGCGCCGCCGCACGACGGCTCCCGCACGGCCGGCTGCGGCTCACGGTCATCGGCTCCGGCCCCGCGCTCGGTCGGGTCCGCTCGACGGTCACCGCGCAGCACCTGCAGGGCGTCGTCGACCTGCGCGGCCGGCTCACCCGCCCGCAGGTGCGCGACACCTACCGGCACGCCGACGTCTTCCTCGCCCCCGCCGAGCTCGAGGCGTTCGGGATCGCCGCGCTCGAGGCGCGCACCGCCGGGCTCGCCGTCGTCGCCCGCCGCGGCACCGGCATCGCGGAGTTCGTCACCGACGGCGTCGACGGCCTGCTCGTCGCCGACGACGCGGAGATGACCGAGGCCGTCGTCCACCTCGCCCGCGACCCGCGCCTGCTCGCGGGCATCCTCGAGCACAACCGGGCGGTGCGGCCCGCGTTCGGGTGGGACGACGTGCTCGGTGCCGCCGACGCCGAGTACGAGCGGGCGCGCGGGCTCGTCTGACGGCTGCGGGTCGCCCTGGGCAGCATGCCGGGCGGCGACCCGACCTGCCCCGACGTCGCGTGTCGCGCCCGTGTGCTGCTGCTTCGTCCGCTCCGGGTGGCTACAGTCGATCTGCACGGATCCATCGTGAGCTCGTCCTACCGGGCCCGGACTCCCGGGCCCGTTCTGTCAGCGGTGCAGAAGGGATCGGGAGACATGTCGGGAACTGCAGCGGGGGAGCGGTCGGGGACGGTACGCGTCCTGGGCCTCATCACCCTCATCCTGGGCGTCGTGTTCATCGTCGCCGGGGGGATCACGTGGGGAGCGGTGGCGAGCAACCTCGCCGCCGAGAAGATCACGGTGTCCGACGACGCCACTGCCTTCCAGGGGCAGCTCGTCGACACGCCGTGGGAGGCCTGGGTCCAGGCGGACATCATCAACACGCACGCGCTGTCGGAGACGGACGGCAAGACGTACGCCGAGCTCGACCGGGAGGACCCGGCGAGGGCCACCGTCATGACGGCGTCGTTCCTGCGCGCGTCGCTGTTCACGTCGGTCGTGGCGTTCGGCGTCGCGCTGCTCGTGTTCGGCGTGGGCGTGACGTTCGTGCTCGTCGGGTGGGCGCTGCGCAAGCTCGGCACCGTGCCGCGCGCGGCGGCGTTCCCGGAGACGACCGCGACCGCACCACCGGCGGGCTCGACCGTGTAGGTCGTCCCGACGACGACGAGGGCCGGCCCCCGGGTGGGGACCGGCCCTCGTCGCTGCCCGGGACGGGCCGTCAGCGTCGTGAGCTGCGGGTCGCCGACACGATCGACCCGACGAGCAGCGCCGCCCCCGCCACGGCCAGCAGCACGATGATCGCGAGCTGCACGTCGATCGACAGGCCCGCAGCCCAGGCGAGCAGGCCGACGCCGATCGCGGCGAGGACCAGGCCCCACACGACCGTCCCGACGCGCAGGCGGGGTCGTGGGGCGGTGTCCTTCACGGCGGGCTCGTCGTCGACGACGGTCGCCGTCGTCGACGCGGGGGCGGTGCGCACGGGACCCGTCCCGCCGGCCGCGGCGCCGGCCGTGGGAGCAGGCGTCGGGGCGGGCGTGGCGGCGGGCGTGGCGGCGGTCCAGGTGGACGGGGCCGCGTCGGTCGCCGGCAGGGGCCGGGTGGCGTCGGACGTCGCAGGGTCGTCCGTCGAGTCGTCGGTCGTCGCGAGGACCAGCGTGTCGTCGCGGGTCGTCGCGAGGATCTGCGTGTCGCCGCCGCCCGGCAGGATCTGGGTGTCGCCGCCGCCCGGCAGGATCTGGGTGTCGCCGTCCGCCGGCTGGGGCAGGGTGGTGTCGTCGTCGTCCCCGGGGGTGGTGGGGCGCGTCTCGTCGGTGCTCATCAGGACTCCTCGGTGATCCGGACGTCGCCCGCACCGATGCTCACGCGCAGCGCGAGCTGCGCGTCGCCGGTGCGGGACTGCTCGTCTTCGAACGTGTGGTTGGCGATGCCGACGCCGTCGACGCTGCGCTGCGCGCCGTCGAGCTCCCAGACCACGTTGCCGACCCCGGCGTCGACGTCGGCCGTCACGGCGGCGTCGGCGGGGACGATGATCGTGAGGCTGCCGGCGCCGAACGACACGGGCACGTCGAGCGTGGTGCTCGTCATCGGGACCCCGGTGAGGTCCAGGACGGCGTCCCCGAAGCCGAGCTCGAAGCCCTCGGCGGCGACGCGGCGGCTGTCGACGTCGGTGGTGCCGGCGCTGAGCTCGCGGTACGAGCCGTCGGTCCACCGCCAGTCGGCGTTCTGCGCGGCGCCGACGGGCAGCGCGACGAGGATGCCCATGATCGCGAGGAAGCCGAGCACCCCGCTGCTGCGGCCGCGCAGGCCGGAGACGATGATCCCGAGGCCGGCGAGCACGACGCCCAGGCCGAGCGTGGTGAGCAGGACCGGCCCGTCGAAGTCGCCGGTGCGCTCGGCCATGAGCAGGACCGCGAGGCCGATGAGCGTGAGGGCCACGACGACGCCGACGGTGCCGACGCCCGGGCCGGACCGCCGCGGCTTGGGCGGGACGGGCGGCCGCGGCGGGATCGGCGGCTGGGGCGGGAGCGGCGGCGGCGGAGGCACGGTGCCCTGCTGCCGGTAGGGGCCGTAGGGGCCGTACGCGACGGTCGGGCCGGCGGGCGGGCCGGCGGGCGGGCCGACGGGTGCCGTCGTCGTCGCACCGGGTGCGGCGCTCGCGGCAGCCGCGTGCGGCTGCTTGACCCACGGGTCGGCGGGCGCGGACGCCTGCCCGGCCCACGGCTGCGGGGTCGGTGCGCCCGGCGCCGCCCCCACGGGCGTGCCGCGACGGTTGGCCGCCGTGACGACCAGGGCGATGAGCCCGCCGACGAACGCGAGCCACAGCAGGACCTGCAGCCACTCGGGCGGGCCGCTCCAGAACCAGAACCAGTGGTCGCCGCGGGCGAGGCCGACGAGCGCGAAGCCGAGCGCGCCGAGCAGCGCGACGTCGAAGCGACCCGCGACCATCTCCTCGAGGTGGATGCGTCCGTCGCGCTGCTCGGGCAGCAGCGCCCAGGCGACGCCGTAGACGACGAGGCCCAGGCCGCCGAGCAGGACGGAGACGGCGAACAGGCCGCGCACCAGCAGCGGGTCGAGCCCGAAGCGTCGGGCGAGCCCGTCGCAGACGCCGCCGACCCAGCGGTCGTCGCCGCGGTAGAGGCCGGTGCGGCGGACCGCGGCGAAGAACCCGTTCGGGGTGCCCGTGCCGGCGGTGCCGTACGCGGGGGCGCCGGCCGCGGGTCCTGCCCCGGGGGGCGGGCCGTCGGCGGCGTGCGGGGCAGCGGCCGGTCCGGCGGGGTCGCCGTGCGCGCCGGTCGCGTCCGGGCCGGCAGGTCCGCCGGCAGAGGGGTACGTGTCCATGTCTCGATCCTGCTCGCCGGGGGTGGGGTCGCGGCATCGGGTGCTCCCCTGAGCCGACCCTGATCCTTGCGCCGCGCGGCCCTGACCGGGGCGCCGACGGTCCCTGATCGTGCCCTGAACGTCACCGGATCGGCCGGGGATCGGCACCGTGCGGGGTCCGGGACGTGTGACGATCGGTGCGTGACGTCCGCACCCGCCCCGCTGCGACCCGGACCCGGCGCGACCGCGCCGCGGGCCCGGCTGCCGCTGCGCCGTCCCGCGCGGGGCCGCTGGTTCGCGGGGGTCGCGGTCGGCCTGGCGGCGCACCTCGACGTCCCGGTCGGGCTGGTGCGCTTCGCGTTCCTGCTCCTGGTGCCCGTCGCGGGCGTCGGTCCGGCGCTGTACGTGTTCTGGTGGCTGACGGTCCCGACGGGCGACCCGGCGGCGGCCGCGCAGGATCTGCGCCCGACGGCGCTGACCCGGCTCGCGCGCCGCCAGCACGACGCGGACCCGGCCCGCCGGCTGCCGCTGTCGACGATCGTCACGGGCGCGCTGCTCGTGGTCGGCGCGGTGGCGCTCGTCGCGGTGCGGCGGGGGGCGGACCTGAACGTCGACTGGCTGCTGCCGGCCCTCGTGCTCCTCGCGGGTCTGGGGCTCGCGTGGAGCCAGCTCGACCACGCCCCGCGCGAGCGCTGGCGCACCGAGACGGGCCGCCCGTCGGTCGGGGTGCTGCGGCTGCTGGGCGGGGTCGTCCTCGCGGGTGTCGGCGGGCTGCTGCTGGTCGGGCAGCTCAGCGGTGGCGGCGTCGAGCCGGCGGCGTTCGTGCAGGCCGTCGTCGCGGCGGTCGCGGTCCTGGCGGGCGTGGCCCTCGTGCTGGCGCCGTGGTGGCTGCGGCTGGTCCGCGAGCTCGGCGACGAGCGGGCGGCGCGGGCGCGCGAGTCGGAGCGCGCGGACATCGCGGCGCACCTGCACGACTCGGTGCTGCAGACCCTGGCCCTGATCCGGGCCCGCGCCGACGACGGCGCCGAGGTGGCCCGGATGGCGCGCGCCCAGGAGCGCGAGCTGCGGGAGTGGATGTACGACGAGCGCCCGGCGCCGGGCACGTCCCTGGCGGCGGCGCTCAAGGACGTCGTCGCGGAGGTCGAGGACTCGCGCTCGGGCCCTACGGGGGACCCGGTCGCGATCGACGCGGTCGTCGTCGGCGACATGGTGCCGGACGCCGACACGGAGGCGCTGGTGCAGGCGGCGCGCGAGGCGCTCGTCAACGCCGTCGTGCACGGCCGCCCGCCGGTGTCGCTGTACCTGGAGGTGCGGCCCGACGCGGTCGAGGTGTTCGTGCGTGACCGCGGCGACGGGTTCGACGTGGACGCGATCGGCCCCGACCGGTTCGGGGTGCGGGAGTCGATCATGGGGCGGGTGCGCCGCCGCGGTGGCACCGCGGAGGTCAGGAGCCGGTCGGGTCGGGGCACCGAGGTGCGGCTGGTGGTGCCGGTGCGGACCACGCCCGGGACGGACGAGGGAGGGGAGCGGTCATGAGCGTGACCGACACGACGGGCCCGACGGGGGCCGTGGACGTGGTGCTGGTCGACGACCACCACCTGTTCCGCACGGGGGTGAAGGCGTCCCTCGACTCGGGCGTGCGCGTGGTCGGCGAGGCCGACGACGTCGAGTCGGCGGTCCGGGTGGTGCACGAGCTGCAGCCCCCGGTGGTGCTGCTCGACGTGCACCTGCCGGGCGGCGACGGCGGCGGCGGCGCGGAGGTGATCCGTCGCTGCACGGACCTGCAGGCCACGACCCGGTTCCTCGCGCTGTCGGTGTCGGACGCGGCGGAGGACGTCGTCGCGGTGATCCGGGCGGGTGCGCGCGGGTACGTGACGAAGGCGATCGACGGCCCGGACCTGTCGGACGCGGTGCGCCGCGTCGCGGGCAACGACGCGGTCTTCTCGCCCCGGCTCGCGGGGTTCGTCCTCGACGCGTTCGGCGCGGCGGCGGGCGACGTGGCGACGGGCGACGACGAGCTGGACCGGCTGTCGGCGCGCGAGCGTGAGGTCATGCGGCTCATCGCGCGCGGGTACACCTACCGCGAGGTCGCCACGGAGCTGTTCATCTCGGTGAAGACGGTCGAGACGCACGTCTCGGCGGTGCTCCGCAAGCTGCAGCTGTCGAGCCGGCACGAGCTGACGCGGTGGGCGGCGGCGCGACGACTGCTGTGACCAGATCGATCTGACGCGGCGTCAGAATCGGGCCGCGGCTCGACTAGGCTCGCCGCATGGAAACCCTCCAGCACCTGCTCCTCCTCCTGCACCTGCTCGGCTGGGCGATCGTCTTCGGCGGCACGCTCGTCACCCTGCGCGACACCCGGCTGCCCAAGGGCGCGCTGCACGGGATCCTCACCGCGCTCGTCACCGGCATCCTCATGGTCGGCCTGGCGTCGGCGAGCGACGAGCTGCGCGACCCGAACAACGTGAAGGTCGCGGTCAAGCTCGTCGTCGCGCTGGTCGTCACAGGCCTCGTCGTCTACGGCACGCGCCGCCCCGAGAAGGTCACGCGCGGCCTGCTCGGCGCGGTCCTCGGCCTCACGGTGGTCAACGTCGCCATCGCGGTCCTCTGGCGCTGACGCCCGACCGCCGGGTCCGGACGTCCGGGCCCGGCGGCGCGACACGCGTCCGCTGACGCGCCCCGCGCGGCGGCCGGCCGGACCGGTCGCTAGGGTCTGCCGCCATGGGTGCAGCGGGAGAGGTGCTCGTCGGGGTCGTCGTCCTCGTCGGGCTGTTCGGCGTCGTCGTTCAGGTGCTGCCCGGTGGGCTCCTGGTCGCCGGCGCCGTCGTCGTCTGGGGCGTCGTCACCGGCGGCGCCGCGGGCTGGACGGTGGTCACCGTCGCGGTCCTCGCGACCGTGCTCGCGGGCGTCGGCAAGTACCTGCTCGCGGGGCGGCACCTGCAGCGCAAGGGGGTGCCGGGCTCGACGCTCGTCTGGGGCGGGCTGCTCGGCGTCGTGGGGTTCTTCGTCATCCCGGTCGTCGGCCTGGTCGTGGGCTTCGTCGTCGGTACCTACGCGGCCGAGTGGGTCCGGCTGCGCGCGCACGACCCCGCCTGGAAGGCCACCGTCGCGGCGCTGCAGGCCACGGGCGTCACGATCCTCGTCGAGCTCGCGGGCGCGCTCGTGTGCACGGGCGCGTGGGTCGTCGGGCTCGCGGTGACCTGACGCCACGGTTCGTTGGTCACACGTTCGTGTGACCTGCAGGGATGTCGGTCGTGAGACCCAGTCGTGACAACCTTCACCAACTTTGCTGCGCGGCGTGACAAGCCGCTACTGTGCGCCCGCACCGGAACGGACATTCGTCGCGTCCGGGGCACGACGGGGCGAATCGCGCCCCCGTCGTTCTCAGGGTGGACTGCAGAGAGGCAGAACCTCATGAAGCTTGGAAGGGTCGTCGGTGCGCTCGCCGTGACCGTCGCGTTCGTCGGGGTCGGCATCGCCCCGGCCAGTGCCTACACGTGCAACTCCGGGATGATGTGTCTCTGGAAGGACCGGAGCTACTCGGGCACGATCATCGGCCGGTCCGGCACCGTCGGCAGCCTCGGCGGCACGGCGCTCGACAACGCGGCCTCCTCCGCCGCGACCAACGGCAAGTCGTGCCGCAAGACGTGGTGGGCGGGCGGCTACACCAACCCGACGTGGGACGCGTACGGCTTCGCGCTGTGGAGCGAGCAGCTCACGGGCTCCAACTACCGCGACCCGAACCTGTCCAACGGCGCCGGCTTCTACGAGGACGCGCCCCGCGGCTACAACCAGAACATGGAGGACTACATCAGCAGCTGGCAGTTCATCGACTGCTGAGTCGTCCTGTGTGGCGGGCGGCTCCGGCGGCCCGCCACACGGTCGAACGTCGTCCGCCCGCGGGTCCGAGGAGAGATTCCAGGTGTCAAAGTTCGTGAGCGTCGTCGCCGGCGCCCTGGTGACGACCGTCCTCGTCGCCGGTTGCAGCAGTCCCGACGAGGGCGCCGACGCGAGGGCGCAGTCCGCGATCGACGTCTCGGTGACGCTCGACGAGGAGAACGGCACGATCGTGCTCCCGTACGACCGCTTCATCCCGGACAGGGTCGACGCGTCGCTCCTGCAGACGGCGCAGCAGGTCGTCGCGACGCTGTGCGCGCGCGAGCAGGGCGTCGGCTTCATGACCGGCCGGTTCGTCGAGATCCCCACCTACCGGTCGGAGCCCTTCTACGGCCCGTGGACCCTCGCGCAGGCCGAGCGCTACGGGTTCGTCTCGCCGTTCCTCACCGACGCCGACCTGCGGGCCAACGGCATCGTCCCCGAGGACTACGGGTCGCCCTCGCTGCTCAACAACGCCGAGGTCGCCGCCGTCAACGAGAAGCTGACGGACGAGGACCGCGCGGTCGTCGAGGAGTGCTACCGCTCGCCCGAGCGGGCCGAGTTCACCGTCAAGGGCGGCGGCGGACCGTGGGACGACGAGCTCCGGCAGGCCGAGGAGCCCATCCTCGCGGGCGAGACCCTCACCGAGCCGCTCGACGAGCTCTACGCGTGCTACCGCGAGCGCGGCCTCGAGCCGGACACGGCCCGGCCCGGCCTCGTCGTCGGCGCCGACCCCGGCCGGATCGACGAGGAGCAGGTCGCGCTCGCGGTTCAGACCGTCGAGTGCAAGCAGGAGACCGACTTCACCCGCCGTGTCGCCGACGCGCTGGCGGCGGCGCAGGCCGAGGTGCTGCTCGACTACGCCGACGAGGTCGTCGCGCAGGGCGAGGAGCTGCAGCGCGCGCTCGACGCCGCCCAGCGGTACGTCGCGGCCCACCCCGAGGCGTTCGAGCCCCCCGCATGACGCGGCCGTCGCGGCGCGGCCCGGCGGTCTGGATCACCGCGCTGTGCGTGCTCTCAGCCGTCGTCATCGCCGCGTCGTTCCTCGCGGGCACCCTCGTGGAGTCGCCCTGGGAGGAGGCCGTCGCCAACGCCGAGCGGGTCCCGGCGGTCACCGCGCAGGTCACACAGCGCTCCGTCGCGCGCGACGTCGTCGCGGTGCAGGGCACGTACTCCGCGGGGACGGTCGACGAGGTCCGCGTCGCCGGCGAGGACGTCGCGGGCGTCGTCACGGCGCAGAAGCGGCAGCCGGGCGAGAGCGTCGTCTCCGGGGACGTGCTCGGCGAGGTGTCGGGGCGACCCGTCGTCGGCCTCTCCCTGACCTTCCGGCTGTACCGCGACATCGCCCCCGGCGACACCGGTCCCGACGTCGAGCAGCTGCAGCAGGCGCTGGCCGCACTCGGCCTCTTCGAGGGGCAGCCGGACGGCGAGTACGGCCGGCGGACCGTGACGGCCGTCGACGCCCTCTACCGCCGGGTCGGCTACCGACCACCGCCGACCGCGCCCGACCTGGCGCAGGCGGTCGACGCCGCCGAGAAGGAGCGCGAGACGGCGGTGCGCGCGCGGGACGCCGCCGTCGCCGAGCGGGACCGGGCGGCTGCGGCCGCGGCTGCCGCTGCGGCGCGTGACGCCGCCTCCGGTGCGCCCGAGGCGGGTGCGTCGGCCGTGCCCGCCGCGGACCCGACGGTGGAGGCCGAGCTGGCGCTCCGCGACGCCGACGAGGCGCTCGCCGACGCGCGGTTCGCCGCGCTCACCCCCGTCCTCATGGCCGAGGTCGTCCGCCTGCCCGCCGGTGCGGTCGGGGTGGTCAGCGCCCTGCCCGTCGGCGCGGACGTGGTCGCGGACGGTGAGCCCGTCGTCCGGCTCCGCGGTGGCGCGCCCTCCGTGACCGTCCGGGTCGGGATGTCGCTCGTCGACTCCCTGCCCGTCGGCAGCGCGGTGCGGGTCAGCGCCGCGGCCGACACGACGAGCGTCGTCGACGCCACCGTCGCCGTGGTCGGGGAGTTCGAGCAGCCCGACGAGGTGGCGACGCTCCCCGGCTACGACGTGACGGTCGCGTTCGGCGCGACCGCACCACCGTTCGAGGACGGTGCGACGGTGCTGGTCGAGAGCGTGACGGCGGCAGCGGCCGTGGACGGCCTGGCGGTGCCCGTCGTCGCGCTCCGGGACGGCGCGGACGGGACGTACGTCGTGGCCGGTGGTGTCGACGTCGCCGTCGAGGTCCTCGCGATCGGCGACGGGTGGGCGGTCGTCGCGTCCGACGAGCTGACCGAGGGGGACGTCGTCGCCCTCACCGGCGGTGCGTCCACGGGCGGTGGACGGCCGACGGACGCGCCGACGGACGGGCCGACGGCGACGGGCGCGCCCGGCTCGGGCGCATGAGCGTCGTCGAGGTCCGCGACGTCCGCCGCACCTACCCGACGTCGCCGCCCGTGCACGCGCTGCTCGGCGTCGACCTGACCGTCGCCGCGGGCGAGCGCACCGCGATCCTCGGGCAGTCCGGCTCGGGCAAGTCCACGCTGCTCAACGTGCTGGGGCTGCTCGACGAGCCGACGTCGGGCACGTACCGGCTGCTCGGCGAGGACACCGCGGGGTACGACGGCGCCGCCCGCGACCGGCTCCGCTCGCGGGCGCTCGGTTTCGTCTTCCAGGAGAGCCACGTCCTGGGCCACCGCACCGTCGCGGAGAACGTCCTGCTCAAGCTCGTGGCGGCCGCGGTCCCGCGGTCCGAGCGCGCGCCGCTCGTCGCCGACGTCCTGCACCGGGTCGGCCTCGACCACCGCGCGGACGCGCTCGGGCGGCTGCTCTCGGGCGGCGAGAAGCAGCGCCTGGCCGTCGCGCGTGCCGTCGTCACCCAGCCGCGGCTGCTGCTCGCCGACGAGCCGACGGGCAACCTGGACGACGGGAACGCCGCGACGGTGCTCGACCTCTTCGACGAGCAGGCCCGGGCGGGCGTCGCGGTCGTCGTCATCACCCACGACCCGCGCACGGCCTCGTGGGCGGACCGGACGGTCCGGCTCGTCGACGGGCGGATCGAGCCCGGGGTCGAGGCATGACCCGGCGCCCGCGGCGGGCGGGGACGCTGCGCGACCTCGTCGACGACGTCCTCGTCGAGCTGCGGTCGCGACCGGCGCGCGCCCTGCTCATGGCGGTCGCCGTCGGGCTGAGCTGCGGTGCGCTGATCTCGTCCGTCGGCATCTCGGTCGCCGCGTCGTCGCAGATCGACGCGGACCTCGCGGCGTCGACGCTCGACGTCGTCACGGTGTCCGCCGTGCCCGTCGCGGTCGCGGCGGCCACGGGCGGCGGCACGTCGGCGGGGGCCGGCGTCGTCGGTGCCGGGATCTTCCCTGCGGACGCGGGGGACCGGGCCCGTGCCGTCGACCTCGTCGAGGGCGCCGGGATGCGGCTCGAGCTCACGGGCGTGACCCAGACGACCGTGACGCGGACGCAGGGCGAGACCTACCGGCCGGGAGACTTCGGTGCCGCGGGTGCCCGCGTGCGCGTCGTCGGGCTCGACGCGGGCTACCTGGCCGCGGCACGCGTCGACGTCCCCGCCGACCGCTCGTGGCACCTGGACACCGGTGCGCGGGTCGCGTTCCTCGGTCCGCGGGCGGCCGAGGTGCTCGGCGTGCCGGACGTGCCGAACCCCGTCGGGGTGCAGGTCTGGGTCGACGGCGACGCCTACGACGTGCTCGGGATCGTGCGCGGGGGCGTCGCCGGGCTCGACGACGCGGTCGTCGTGCCGTACGGGCGCGCGGTCGAGCAGGCCGGGCGGGACGACCGCTCGACGCTGCTGGTACGGACCGTGCCGGGCGCGGGTGCGTCGGTGTCGCACGTCATCGCCACGGCGGTGCGTCCGGACGCGCCCGAGCGGCTCGCGGCGTCGCCGGTCGTGGGCGTGGACACGCTGCGCCGGGGCGTCACGACGCAGCTGGACCGGCTCGCTGCCTGGACGGGCTCGGTGCTGCTGGCGCTCACGGTGCTGCTCATCGCCAACTCGATGGTCGTCGCGGTCACCGCGCGCGCGGGCGAGATCGGGCTGCGGCGGGCGCTGGGGTTCAGCCGGGCGGCCGTGGCGGCGGTGTTCCTGGCCGAGGGCGGGCTGGTGGGCCTGCTGGGCGGACTCGTCGGCAGCGCGGTCGCGTCGGCGACGGTCGTCGCGACGGCGGCGGCGAGCGGTTGGTCGGCGGTGCTCGACCCCTGGCTGGTCGCGACGGGCCCGGCGCTGGGGGCGACGGTCGGGCTCGCGGCGTCCGTCTACCCGGCGCTGCGGGCCGCCCGGGTCAGCCCTGCGCTCGCCCTCCGGTCCGACTGAGCGGCGCGGGCGTCGTCGGGCCGGCCGTGACGTGACGTCGGTGTCGGTGGCGGCGCCTAGGCTGGTGCCGTCATGACATCGCTGTTCGAGAGCCTCTCCCTGCCCCTCCCCGGCGGAGCCGTCCCCGGTCGTCGGACGTCCGGGGAGCCGTCCGGCCTGCCCGCCGTCGTCCCACCGCGCGGCGGCGACGTCGACGACCCCGACGAGCGCCGGCGCGAGCGCGACGCGCAGCGCCAGGAGCGCGCGGACGCCCTGCTGGAGGGCCTCAACCCGCAGCAGCGGGAGGCCGTCGTGCACGCGGGCGGCCCGCTGCTCATCGTCGCGGGAGCGGGCTCCGGCAAGACGCGCGTGCTGACGCACCGCATCGCCCACCTGCTCGCGACCCGGCGGTCACGGCCGGGCGAGATCCTCGCGATCACGTTCACGAACAAGGCCGCCGCAGAGATGCGCGAACGGGTCGAGCACCTGGTCGGGCCGTCGGCGCGCACGATGTGGGTCTCGACGTTCCACTCGGCGTGCGTCCGGATCCTGCGCCGGGAGGCCGCGACCCTCGGCCTGCGGTCGAGCTTCTCGATCTACGACGCGGCCGACTCGCAGCGCCTGCTCACGCTCGTGGCGCGCGAGCTCGACCTCGACCCGAAGCGCTACCCCGCGAAGGCGCTGTCGGCGAAGATCTCGGCGCTCAAGGACGAGCTCGTCGACCCGGAGACGTTCGCGCGGACCAGCGGCGGGGGAGCGGCGAACGACTTCGACACCGCGCTCGCGCAGGTGTACACGCGCTACCAGGCGCGGCTGCGGCAGGCGCAGGCGCTCGACTTCGACGACCTCATCATGTCGACGGTCCACCTGCTGCAGGGCTTCCCGGCGGTCGCCGAGCACTACCGGCGGCGGTTCCGGCACGTGCTCGTCGACGAGTACCAGGACACGAACCACGCGCAGTACATGCTGGTGCGCGAGCTCGTCGGGCACAGCGGCTCGGCGGCCGGCGCCGACGGCGACGAGGTGCCGCGCGGCGAGCTGACGGTCGTCGGCGACGCCGACCAGTCGATCTACGCGTTCCGCGGGGCGTCGATCCGCAACATCCTCGAGTTCGAGGCCGACTACCCGGACGCGCGCACGATCCTGCTGGAGCAGAACTACCGCTCGACGCAGACGATCCTGTCGGCCGCGAACGCGGTCATCAGCCGCAACCCGGGCCGCAAGCCCAAGCGGCTGTGGACCGACTCGGGGCAGGGCGCGCAGATCGTCGCGTACGTCGCGGACACCGAGCACGAGGAGGCGCGCTTCGTCGCGCAGGAGATCGACCGCCTCGGCGACTCCGACGGGGTGCGCCCCGGCGACGTGGCGATCTTCTACCGCGCGAACGCGCAGTCCCGGGCGCTGGAGGAGGTGCTCGTCCGCGTCGGACTGCCGTACAAGGTCGTCGGCGGCACGCGCTTCTACGAGCGCAAGGAGATCAAGGACGCCGTCGCGTACCTGCGCGCGCTGGCGAACCCGGACGACGACGTCAACCTGCGGCGCATCCTCAACGTGCCGAAGCGCGGGCTGGGCGACCGGTCGGAGGCGATGGTCGCGTCGTTCGCGGAGCGCGAGCGCATCTCGTTCGGCGCGGCGCTCGACCGCCTCGACGAGGTCCCGGGCCTCGGCACGCGGGCCATCACGGGCCTGTCCGCGTTCGCGTCGATGATGTCCGACCTGCGCGTCCTCGTCTTCACGGGCGCCGGTCCGGCCGAGGTCCTCGGTGCCGTGCTCGACCGCTCCGGCTACCTCGCGGAGCTGCGCGCGAGCGAGGACCCGCAGGACGCGTCGCGCGTCGAGAACCTCGCCGAGCTGCACGCCGTCGCGAGCGAGTTCGAGCAGAGCGACCCCGACGGCGACCTCGCGGACTTCCTCGAGCGCGTCTCGCTCGTCGCGGACTCCGACCAGATCCCGACGCCCGACGGCGGCGACGAGGGCGACGACGACGCACCGCGCCAGCCCGACCAGGGTGTCGTCACGCTCATGACGCTGCACACCGCGAAGGGCCTGGAGTTCCCCGTCGTGTTCCTCACGGGCATGGAGGACGGGACCTTCCCGCACATGCGCTCGCTCACGGACACCGACCAGCTCGCGGAGGAGCGACGGCTCGCGTACGTCGGCCTGACCCGCGCGCGCGAGCGGCTGTACATCTCGCGCGCGGCGGTCCGCACGGCATGGGGCGTGCCGAACGAGTTCCCGCCGAGCCGGTTCCTCGACGACCTGCCCGAGGACCTCGTCGACTGGCGGCGGCGCGAGTCGTCGACGTCGCAGCTGCGCGGTGGCTGGGGCTCGGGCTTCGGGTCCGGCGGGGGCTACGGCTCGCGCGGGGGCTCGGGCTACGGCGGCGGCCAGCGGTCCGGCGGCGGTGGGGGCGGTCGTCCGGCCTCTGTCACGCGGGAGACGCGCCCCACCCTGCCCGCGACGGGCGCGAAGTTCGGCTCGGCGACGCCGCGGTCGGACACGGCGGTCCCCACGCTCGCGATCGGCGACCGCGTGACGCACGACGCGTACGGGCTCGGGACGGTCGTCGGGCTCGAGGGCGCCGGTCCGAACGCCGTCGCGAAGGTCGACTTCGGCACCGAGGGCACCAAGCGGCTGCTGCTGCGGTACTCGCCGGTCACCAAGCTGTAGCCGGGCCCGCGCCAGGGGTACGCCGCCCGGCGGGCAGTGACGTGCTGCCGGGCCCGGGTCGTGCGCGAGCACGCGCAGCGGGCGGCGCCTGCGCCGGCGGCACGAAGGACGGGCCCGGGTTTGGGCCCGTGGGCCCGCCCCCGCCGACCGGTCTGCCCGTAGCGTCCCCGTGTCGCCCGTCGTGGGCGTGCGGGGTGGAAGGGATGCGATGCAGCAGAAGGACTGGGGGCCCGCCCTCGTCGGGACCGCCATCGGGTTCGTGACGTTCGTCGTCGTGAACCTGCTCGTCGTGCCCACCGTCGGGCGGACGGCCGCCACCGGAGGCGCCGTGGCGCTCGGGGCGGTGCTGCTGCTCCTGCAGCTCGTGGCGCCGCTCGTGGCCGGTGTCGTCGCGGCACGCCGTCGCCGCAACGCGGGCACCGAGCGTCGTGCGGACGCGGTGCCCGCCGCCGCTCTCGCGGGGACGGGCACGGGGCTGGTCGTCGGCATGCTCGGCGCTGCCCTCGAGCTGGCGAAGAGCGAGGGCGTCGACGTCGTGTCCGCCCTCGTCACGCTCGTGCTGTTCGTCGCCGTCGGCGCGCTCGCGGGCCTGCTCGTCGCGCCGCGCTCCCTGTCGACCAACCGGTCCACGGTCTCGGGCCGTCCCGCGTGGTCGGGCTACGACGACGCCGGACAGGCCTCGCTGGAGAGCCTCGGCGCGATCGGTGTCGCGGTGCTCCTCGTCGTGACCCTCGTGACCGTGATGACGCCCGGCGGGCAGTGGCTGCAGGACAACCTCGCCTACCACCTGTGCCGGATCGTGACCCTGGGCCAGGGCGGCTGCGGCGCGCCCCCGACGATCGACCAGGCGCAGCACAAGCCGACGCAGGCGTGCGTCGTCGACGACATGCTCGACGGGCGGCAGGCCTCGGTCTCCGTGATGTTCGTGGCCGTCGAGGGCGGCGGGACGATCCGCGTCGAGACCATGTCGGACGACACCTACCGGGTGTCCGTCGACGGGCAGGCCGGCGCGGGCCTCACCGCGGGGGTCGGCGGCGGGCTCAACGTCACCGTGGACGACAAGATCCACGGCGGAGAGGCGCAGGCGTCGGCCGCGGCGTACGTGGCAGCGGGCGGCGGTGCGACGTGGGTCGTCGACGAGAAGGGCAAGACCGCGCTGGTCGACTACCTCAAGGAGCAGCGTGACTGGGCGACGCTCGCCGCGACCGGCCCGCTCGGCGGCGCCGTCTCGACGGTGGGCAACGCGGGTGGCCAGCTGCTCGACTGGGTGCAGGGCGACCTGTACACGCCGCCCGCCCCCGACGAGCTGTTCGGCTACGCGGGCATCCTCGCCGACGGCTCGGCGAGCGCCGCGAGCCTGGTCCAGGGTGGTGCGGTGTCCGGCAACGCGGCCACGGTCCTCGGCTCGCGCATCGACGTGAAGACCGGCGCTCTGACGACGTTCTACCGCACGACGTACGAGGGCGAGGCGAAGCTCACGCAGCAGGACGGCATCAACGAGACCGAGCTCGGCGCCGGCGGCAAGGCGGAGATCGTGCTCGCCGTGACGGTCGACCCCGAGGGCAACCCGGTGAAGATCACGGCGACGGGCCTCGCGGCGGGCAACGCCAAGGCGGAGATCTCCAACCTCTTCGCGGGCGAGCTGCTCGCGGAGAACCCGTCGGGCGGCACGCGCTTCGAGGCGAGCCTGGAGCTCACCGGCCCGGAGACCGTCGACATCGGCCTCGGCCTGCTGCAGGCGTCGGGCATCACGACGAAGAACCCGGTGCAGCGCTACGAGGGCGGCAAGGACGCGGTCACGACGTTCCTCGAGGCGGCCCGCCAGCGGGGGATCCTCACCCGCCAGGACGTCACGTACGACAGCGACACGTCGCTCGCGGCGCAGCTCAACGCGAAGATCGGGCCGGTCGGCTTCGGCGCCGACTTCGCGAACACGCAGACGACCGTCACGTCCGGTGACGCCTTCTACTACAACGGGTCGGGCTGGAACCAGTGGACCGGCTGCAGCCAGTGACGCTCGGGTACAGTTCGCCCGGCGCGGGGCAGACCCGCAGGATCCGGAGGTCGGGCATGACGGGGTTGCGTGCGGGGTGGGGCGGCGTCGTCGCCCTCGCGGTGGTGGTGTCGCTCGCGGCGTGCTCGGGGTCCGGTTCGACCTCGGACGACGCGACGGGCGGCTCCGGCGAGCCGGCCGGCGGCACCGTGCAGGACGTGCGCGAGCCCACGGCGCCCCCGTCGGACCTGACCCCGGACGACTCGGCGGAGGGCGACGAGGTGTCGGTCGGCGGTGTCGCGACGATCCGCGTGCCCGCGGGCGCGGCGGCCGAGGGCGCGACCGACGGCGACGAGGTGACGTTCCGGATGCCCGGCGCGGACGCGCAGGGGCTGCCCGTCGTCCAGGTCGCCGTCGAGCGTGCCGCGACGAGCGGCGTGTACGAGCAGACGTGGGTCACCGAGAACGACAAGAAGCTCAACGAGTCGATCAGCGACTTCGTGCGTGCCCCCGTCGAGTGGCCGGGGTCGGACCAGTCCGTCGTCATCACGTGGACCGAGGAGGTCGCGCTCCAGGACGGGTCGACGACGTCGATCGAGGGGCTCGACCTGCTCGTCACGGGCGCCGACGGCAACCTGGTCCGGGCGTCGGCGTACGCCCCGGCGGGCGCGCTCGACGGGTCGTCCGCGCTCGCGGTCGTCCGCTCGCTCACGCTGGGCTGACCGTGCAGGCCACCCACGTCGTCTTCCTCGCGTTCATCCTGCTGGTCTCGGTGGGCGGCGGGCTGGCCCTGCTGCTCGGCGGGTCGGCGCTGCGCCGCTCGTCGGCGACGGGCGGCCGGGTGCCGGTCGACGCGGTGGTCGTCGACTACTCGAACTTCACGCGGCCGAGCAAGGTGACCTTCGACTACCCGGTGCCCGGGGGCTGGCGTCGCGCGACGCGCGTCGAGGGCCTGTCGTCGGTCCGCACGTCCGGGCTGCTCGTGCAGCAGGGCGACCGGCTCACCGTCTGGGTGCACCCGCAGCGTCCCGACGACGTCGTGCTCGAGCAGGTGGCGAGCCCGCGGGCGCTGGGCGGCGTCGTCATGATGGTGGCGGGCGTCGCGGCGATCGTGCTGGGACTCGCGGTGTCGGCGGGCGTGGTCGTCCTCTTCCTGCGGGCCTGACGCGGGCGTCAGACCGGTGTCGACGCCCAGGTCGCGACGACCGCGTCCTCGACCGACGGGCGGTCGAGGCCGAGCTGCGTGAGCGCGCGCCCGGCCGGGGTGGTCTCCAGCCGGGCGGCGGCGAGCAGCAGGTGGCCGGTGTCGATCCGCCGGTGCTTGAAGCGGATCGCCTCGCGCAGCGACACCTCGAGCAGCTTCTTCGCGTGGGCGTCGAACGGGATGTGCCCGCGCGGCGAGCGTCCTGCGCCGGTGGGGTCGTCGAGCGCGCCGGGGCCGAACGTCGCCTCGACCTGCTCGCGGACGGCGTCGAGGTCGATGCCGAGCCCGGCGAGCGCGTCGGCGTCGAGGGCGTCCGACGGCAGCGTGCGGACGGTCTGCTCGAGCGCGGCGACGTCGACGCCGGCCCGGTCGAGCGCGCGGCGCGCGACGGTGTCGTCGGCGGCGACGGCGCCCAGCAGGACGTGCTCGGCGCCGACGTGGTCCGCGCCGAGGCGTCGGGCGACGTCCTGGGCGCGCTCGACGGCGGTGCGGGCGTCCCGGGTGAACCGTTCGAACATCAGGGGTACCTCTTCCCGTACTTCTTGTGGACGGCCTGCCGCGTGACGCCGAGGGCGTCGGCGATGTGCTGCCACGGCCAGCCGAGGCGGCGGGCGCGCTCGACGTGCAGCGCCTCCAGCCGGTCGGCGAGGACGCGCAGCGAGCGGACGGCGCGCAGACCCTCGGCGGGGTCGTCGCCGGCGGCGGCGGTCAGGAGCTCGGCGGACATGACGTCAACATAGGTTGACGACGCGAGCGTGTCAACTCGTGTTGACACGCTCGGCGGGCCGTCAGCCGCGCACCACGCGGGGCGCGCCCGGGTCGGCGTTGTCGACGACCACCGTCGCCCGGGCCACGGGGTCCGCCGTGCGCAGGTAGAGCCGCTGACCCTCCACGTACCGCCGGTTGTCGGCGTGCGCGGGGTCGGGCGGGCACCCGTCCCGGACCGCCATCCGCGCGAACGTCACGTCGAACGGCACGTCGAGGAACACCGCCACGTCCCACCACGACGCGAGCTCGTCGCGCTGCAGGAAGATGCCGTCGACGACCAGCACGGCGTCGTCGGCGGCGACCTCCCGCGGCAGGTCGAGCGCGGTGTCCGTCGCGACGTCCCGGACCGCCCGCCGGTACCGCCGCGACCCGCCCGGGGCGAACGGCTCGAGCAGCTCGCGGCGCAGCGCGTCGAGGTCGTACGAGTCGAGGAAGAAGCCCGCGGGCGCGGACCGCCCGCGCGCGTACCGCTCGGCCCGAGGGCGGTGGAAGCCGTCGACCGAGGCGCGCACGACGGTGCGCCCGGCGGCGCGCAGCACGGCGGCGAGCTCGTCGGCCAGCACCGTCTTGCCCGCGCCGTCGACGCCGTCCACGGCGACCAGGACCGGGCGACCGAGCAGGCGCGCGTCCGGCACGCGCGCCGCGAGGCCGTCGAGGACGATCGCGCGGGAAGGGGTCGGAGGACCGTCCGGCTGTGGCACGCGTCGACGGTAGCGGCGCCCCGCGTGCGGCGTGGGTGGTGCGCGGCAGGCTGGGACGGTGGACGACGACGAGGCGCGGGTGCTGCTGGCCGAGGTGCGGGACGAGGCCGTGCGGCGTCTCGCCGCGCTCCGCGACGAGCACGCCGCCGTCGTGGACGCCTCCCGCGACAGCAACGCGGACGACGAGCACGACCCCGAGGGCGCGACGATCGCGTTCGAGCGGGCGCAGGTCGACGCGCTCGCCCGGGCCGCGACCCAGCGGCTCGCCGAGGTCGAGCGCGCCGAGGAGCGTCTGGCCGACGGCACGTACGGCACGTGCGCACGCTGCGGCCGGCCGATTCCCGACGCCCGTCTCGCCGCGCGGCCGACCGCGACGACGTGCGTCGCGTGCGCGGCCGCCGCGGGTCGCGGCTGACGTCACGCACGCCACATCTCTCGATGTGAAGATATCTCCGGGCGGCGGCTACGATCGACGACGGCGCTGCGGCCGGACCGAGGTCGCGCAGGGCGGTCGACGAGAGGAACCGGACCGAAGTGGACCTGTTCGAGTACCAGGCACGTGACATCTTCGAGAAGCACGGCGTGCCCGTGCTCGGCGGCATCGTCGCCACGACCCCGGACGAGGCCCGCGAGGCCGCGACCCGCCTGCTGCCCCCCGAGGGCGGTGTGGTCGTCGTCAAGGCCCAGGTGAAGACCGGTGGCCGCGGCAAGGCCGGTGGCGTCAAGCTCGCCCGGTCCGCCGACGAGGCCGCCGAGAAGGCCGGCGAGATCCTCGGCATGGACATCAAGGGCCACACGGTCCACCGCGTGATGATCGCGGCGGGCGCGAAGATCGCGCAGGAGTTCTACTTCTCCCTGCTGCTGGACCGCGCCGAGCGTCGCTACCTGGCGATGGCCTCGGTCGAGGGCGGCATGGACATCGAGCAGCTCGCCGTCGAGCGCCCCGAGGCGCTGGCCAAGGTCGCGGTCGACCCGCGGACCGGCATCGACCAGGCGAAGGCCGACGAGATCGTCGCCGCCGCGGGCTTCGCGCCCGAGATCGCCGGCAAGGTCGCCGACGTGCTGCAGAAGCTGTGGACCGTCTACCAGGCCGAGGACGCCACGCTGGTCGAGGTCAACCCGCTGGTCCTCACCGAGGACGGCGACGTCGTCGCGCTCGACGGCAAGGTCACGCTCGACGAGAACGCCGGCTTCCGCCACGCGGACCACGAGGCGCTCGAGGACAAGGCTGCGGCGGACCCGCTCGAGGCGGCCGCGAAGGAGAAGGACCTCAACTACGTCAAGCTCGACGGCGAGGTCGGCATCATCGGCAACGGCGCGGGGCTCGTCATGAGCACGCTCGACGTCGTCGCGTACGCCGGCGAGGCCCACGGCGGGGTCAAGCCCGCGAACTTCCTCGACATCGGCGGTGGCGCCTCGGCCGAGATCATGGCAGCCGGGCTGCACATCATCCTCACGGACCCGCAGGTCAAGTCGGTGTTCGTCAACGTCTTCGGCGGCATCACCGCGTGCGACGCCGTCGCCAACGGCATCGTCGCGGCCCTCGAGATCCTCGGCGACGAGGAGAACAAGCCCCTCGTCGTCCGCCTCGACGGCAACAACGTGCTGGAGGGCCGCCGCATCCTCGCGGACGCCGGCCACCCGCTCGTGACGCTCGCCGACACGATGGACGGCGGCGCCGACGAGGCCGCCCGCCTGGCGCACTCCGCCGCCTGACCTCCCGACAGCTCCCGACGCAGAGAGAAGCACACACCACCATGGCGATCTTCCTGACCGAGGACTCCAAGGTCATCGTCCAGGGCATGACGGGTTCCGAGGGCCAGAAGCACACGACCCGCATGCTCGCGTCCGGCACGAACGTGGTCGGCGGCGTGAACCCCCGCAAGGCCGGCACGTCGGTGACGTTCGGCGACGTCGACGTCCCCGTGTTCGGCTCCGTGGCCGAGGCCATCGAGAAGACCGGCGCCGACGTCTCCGTGATCTTCGTCCCGCCGGCCCACACCAAGGCCGCCGTCGTCGAGGCCGTCGACGCGGGCATCCCGCTCGCGGTCATCATCACCGAGGGCGTCCCGGTGGCCGACACCGCGGAGTTCTTCTCCTACGCGCAGGAGAAGGGCGTCCGGCTCGTCGGCCCCAACTGCCCCGGCCTCATCAGCCCCGGGAAGTCGAACGTCGGGATCATCCCCGCCGACATCACGGGCCCCGGCAAGGTCGGCCTCGTGTCGAAGTCCGGCACCCTGACCTACCAGATGATGCACGAGCTGCGGGACTTCGGGTTCTCGACGGCCATCGGCATCGGCGGCGACCCGATCATCGGCACGACGCACATCGACGCGCTCGCCGCGTTCGAGGCCGACCCCGACACCGAGATCATCGTCATGATCGGCGAGATCGGCGGCGACGCCGAGGAGCGGGCTGCGGCCTTCATCCAGGCGAACGTCACCAAGCCGGTCGTCGGCTACGTCGCGGGCTTCACCGCCCCCGAGGGCAAGACCATGGGCCACGCGGGCGCGATCGTGTCCGGCTCGTCCGGCACCGCGCAGGCCAAGAAGGAGGCGCTCGAGGCCGCCGGCGTCAAGGTCGGCAAGACGCCGTCCGAGACCGCCGCGCTCGCCCGCGAGCTGCTCACCCGCGCCTGAGCACCGTGCCGACGCCCCCGCCCCCGGACCTCTCGGGGCGGGGGCGTCGTGCGTCCGGGGGGACCCCTGACGGTGCCGGTCGACGCACCAGGTGCCGACTCGCCGGGGTGACGTCCGGGGCGGTCCGTCCCGCTGCGGTGACGATGTCCGGATGAGCGCCGCAGGACCGCGGACGGGCCGGACGCCCGTCATGACCCGTCCGGGCCGCCGCACCCCCGACGACGCCGGACGCCGGCGCCCCGCGTTCTTCACGAGCGCCCTCGACGGCTCGCCGCGCTGGGCGACCGGTGCCCTCGTCGCGCTGCAGGCGGCGCTGCTGTCCCTCGGCGCACTGACGATCCCCGCCGTCGCGGCGTTCGTCGCGACCTCCGCGGACCCGAGCAACGCCGACGTCGCGTGGCCGCAGGCCGTCGCGGTCGGCGCCGCGGTGTGGCTCCTCGGGCACGGGGTGCCCGCCGCGGTCGCGACGACGACCGTGACCCTCGTGCCGCTCGGCGTCACCGCCCTGGCCGCGTTCGCCTGCTACGCGTCCGCACGACGCTCGGGCGTCGCGACCCGGTCCGGCTACGCGGCCGCCGTCGCGACGTACGTGCTGGTCACCGTGGTCGTGGCGCTCCTGCTCGGCGGCTCCGCGCTGCGCGCCGTCCTCGGTGCCGTCCTCGTCGGCGGGATCGGACTCGGCGCCGGGCTGCTGCGCCGGCCGGAGGCGCCGGGCCTGCGGTCCCTCACCCGGCCGCTGTGGTCACGGGCGACGCCCTACGTCCGGGCCGGCGCCGCCGCGGGCGGCCTCGCGTCCACGCTGCTCGTCGGCCTCGCCGCGATGCTCGTGACCGTGTGGGTCGTCGCGGGGCGCGCGACCGTCGGCGACGTCGTCGACGGGCTGGGCCTCGACGCGGTCGGCGGCGTCGTGCTCGCCGTCGCCGAGCTCGCCTACCTGCCGAACCTCGTCGTCTGGGCTCTCGCCTGGCTCGCCGGCCCCGGGTTCGTCGTGGGCCTCGGCAGCCGGTTCGCGCCGTCCGAGGTCGTCGCGACGCCGCTGCCCGCGGTCCCGATGCTCGGCGGGCTCCCCGCTCCCGACACGGTCGGCCCGACGTCCACGGCCGCACCGGTCGTCCTCGTCGTCGTCGGCCTCGTCGCGGGCTGGTACCTGCACCGCGTGCTGCGGACGACCCGTGCCTGGCACTCCGTCGCCGCGTGCGGTGTGCTCGCCGTGACCGGCGGGCTCCTCGTCGCGCTGCTCGTCACCGTCGCGAGCGGTGCCGCGGGCCCCGGACGCATGGCGTCGGTCGGCGCGCACGGGTGGGCCGTGGGCGGTGCGGTCGCCGCGGGGCTGCTCGTCGGGTCGCTGCTCGTCGTGCTCCCGGGCGACGCCCACGTGCGTGCCCGCGTCCGGGACCTGCTGCGCGTGCCCGCGCGGCGGACCGCACCGGACGCGGCCGACGCCGACTGACGGCCCACCGTGCCCGCGGGCGGCGACGCCGGGCCGGGTCAGCCCTGCTGTGCGCGCTCGAGGATCGAGCGCTGCAGGTCGAGGCGCCCCTCGTCGAGCGCGTCCTGGCACCGCTGCTGCGCCGTCACCGTCAGCGCCCCCGCCATGCACTCCTGGTGGGCGGTCTGGACCTGCCACATGAGGAGGGTCCCCGCCGTGAGGGAGACCCACATGCCGGCGAGCCCGACCAGCAGCGCGAGGACCGCGGGCAGCGCGCCCTGCGCCCGCGAGCGCACGGCACCGACGAGGGCGCGGATCCCGAGCACGAACGCCGCCAGCGCGAACGGCAGCGCCGCGGCCTGCCACGGCACCGGCAGGCCCACGACCAGCACCGACGCGACGAGCAGGACGCCCGCGGTGCGTGCCCGCTGGGCCGTGCGCAGGACCTCGGCCGGGTCGGGCTCGCGCCGCTCGCGAGGGGCCTCGGTCGGGACGGGGACGAGCGGCGGCCGCCCGTCGGGCGCGTGCGCGGGCGGTCCCGGCACCGGGGTGGGCTGCGGCGCGGCACCGTCGTCCGTCCGCGGACGGTCCTCCGGCGGGGCGTACGGGTTGCTCACCGGGTCATTCTCCCGCAGGTTCGGCGTGGGCGCGGCAACCGTTCGGCACCCGACCGCTCCTCCGCCGACGTCCCCGGCCGCCCCCGGGATCGGTCGACCTCGTCACCGGGCGCGGCCCTGGCCGCGGCCCCCGCCGCCGGAGAGCGCCGGGTAGGGTCGGCGCCGTGACCCCCACCGTGCCGACGCCGTCCTCCGCCGACCGCCCGGGCCCGCACGACGAGCGCCCCGCGACCCGCAGCGCCGGGCGCCTCGTCGTCCTCGTCTCGGGGACCGGGTCGAACCTCGCGGCGCTGCTCGACGCGCACGACGACCCCGCCTTCGGCGCCCGCGTCGTGGGGGTGCTGTCCGACCGCCCCGGCATCCGGGCGCTCGACGTCGCGCGGGACGCCGGGATCCCCACGGTCGTCGTCTCGCTCAAGGACTTCCCCGACCGGGCCGCGTGGGACGTCGCCTTCGCCGAGGCGATGGCCGTGTTCTCCCCGGACCTCGTCGTGCACGCCGGCTTCATGAAGATCCTCGGCGCGCCGTCGCTCGAGCGGTTCGGCGGCCGGATGATCAACACCCACCCCGCGCTGCTGCCGTCGTTCCCGGGCGCGCACGGGGTGCGCGACGCCCTCGCGTACGGCGTCAAGGTCACGGGGTGCAGCGTCATCGTCCTCGACGCGGGCGTCGACAGCGGCCCGATCCTCGCGCAGGAGGCCGTGCCCGTGCTCGACGGCGACGACGAGGCGACGCTGCACGAGCGCATCAAGGTCGTCGAGCGGCGGCTGCTCGTCGAGAGCGTCGGCCGGATCGCGCGCGAGGGCCTGCACGTGGACGGCCGCACCGCGGTCATCGGCCCGCCCGCCTGACGGTCCGCCCGCCTGACGGCCCGCCCGCCTGACGGCCCGCCCGCACGCCCGCCTGACGGCCTGCCCGCAGGACTCGGCCCGGCTGTCCCCGTCGTCGGCCCCTCCCGGCGGGTGGCCCGGCCGACCTCCGGCGTCGGCGGGTCTCGCGATAGACTCGGCTCCGGTCGTGACTGGCGCAGGTGGGTGCAACCACCGGGGAGCGGCCGCAGTTCCCCCGCCACGCACCGCCCGCCTGGGTGCCTGGGTCCGTCGACCGACCCACCCGACCGGGAGCTGCCGATGTCCTCCTCCGTGCCCACCCCCGCCCCGTCCGCCGGCGCGTCCGTCGCGCCCGACGACGCCGCCACGCGGCGGCCCGTGCGCCGCGCGCTCGTCAGCGTCTACGACAAGACCGGCCTGACCGAGCTCGCCGCCGCCCTGCACGCGGCGGGCGTCGAGATCGTCTCGACGGGCTCGACCGCGTCGACCGTCGCCGCGACCGGGGTGCCCGTGACGCGCGTCGAGGCCCTCACCGGGTTCCCCGAGTGCCTCGACGGGCGCGTCAAGACGCTGCACCCGCGCGTGCACGCCGGGATCCTCGCCGATACGCGCCTGCCCGAGCACGTCGCGCAGCTCGACGAGCTGGGCATCGCGCCGTTCGAGCTGGTCGTCGTCAACCTGTACCCGTTCACGGCGACCGTCGCGTCGGGCGCGAGCCCCGACGAGTGCGTCGAGCAGATCGACATCGGCGGCCCGTCGATGGTGCGCGCCGCGGCCAAGAACCACCCGAGCGTCGCGGTCGTCGTCGACCCGGCCCGGTACGCCGACGTCGCGGCGGCCGTCGCGGGCGGCGGGTTCACGCTCGCCGAGCGTCGCGCGCTCGCCGCGCAGGCGTTCGCGCACACCGCCGCGTACGACGTCGAGGTCGCCGGCTGGTTCGCGTCCGACTACGCGCCCGACGGCGACGCGTTCCCGGCGTTCACCGGCGCGACGTGGAGCCGCGCGGACGTGCTGCGCTACGGCGAGAACCCGCACCAGGCGGCCGCGCTGTACGTGACGGCGGACGGCGCCGCGGGCCGCGGGCTGGCCGGGGCGCGCCAGCTGCACGGCAAGCAGATGAGCTACAACAACTACGTCGACGCGGACGCGGCCTGGCGCGCCGCGCACGACCACGACGCCCCGGCCGTCGCGATCATCAAGCACGCGAACCCGTGCGGCATCGCCGTGGGCGCCGACGTCGCCGACGCGCACGCCCGCGCGCACGCCTGCGACCCGGTGTCGGCGTTCGGTGGCGTCATCGCGACGAACCGCACCCTGACGCTCGCGGCCGCCGAGCAGATCGCGCCCGTGTTCACCGAGGTCGTCGTCGCCCCGGCGTTCGAGCCCGAGGCCGTCGAGGTGCTCACGCGCAAGAAGAACGTCCGGCTGCTGGAGGTCACGCCGCTCGACGCCGGCACCGGGCGGGTCACCGAGCAGCGGCCCGTGACGGGCGGCCTGCTCGTGCAGCAGGTCGACCGGGTCGACGCGGACGGCGACGACCCGACGACGTGGACGCTCGCGGCCGGCGAGGCCGCCGACGACGCGACGCTGACCGACCTCGTGTTCGCGTGGCGCGCGGTCCGTGCCGTGAAGTCGAACGCGATCCTCCTCGCGTCCGGCGGCGCGTCCGTCGGCGTCGGCATGGGCCAGGTCAACCGGGTCGACTCGTGCCGGCTCGCCGTCGAGCGGGCCAACACGGGCGACGTCGAGCGGGCGCGCGGCGCCGTCGCGGCGTCGGACGCGTTCTTCCCGTTCGCCGACGGCCTGCAGGTCCTGCTCGACGCGGGCGTGCGCGCGGTCGTGCAGCCCGGCGGCTCGGTGCGCGACGAGGAGGTCGTCGCGGCGGCGCAGGCGGCCGGCGTGACGCTCTACCTGACGGGCACGCGGCACTTCGCCCACTGACCCGCACGCGGACGTCGGCGCGTCGGCACCGGCGTCCGCACGGACGGCGGCGTGCGTCCCCGGCCTCGGTCGAGGGCGCACGCCGCCGTCGGCGTCTGCGGAGCAGGTCGGGGCCCTCGCGGCCGGCGGACGTCAGACGAGCGCGCCTCGCCGGCGACGCGTCAGACGCGCCTCGCGGGCGACGCCTCAGACGAGCGGGCCTCGCCGGCGACCGCGTCAGACGGGCGCACCTCGCCGACGACCGCGTCAGACGAGCGCGGTGTCCCGCAGCCCGCGCGCGAGGTCGCGGGCGAGCGCGCGGTCGAGCAGGGGGAGCGCGGCGCCCGCGAACAGCCGCCGTGCCGCACCGACGTCCCGGGGCCGGTCGACCGTGAGGACCGCGGTGCACGTGCTGGTGCCCGGCCGGAACCACAGGGCCGTCCAGCCGTCGCCGTCCGCGGGGTCGCCGCGCAGCTCGACGTCGTCCTCGCCGCCCGGCAGGCCGAACAGCGCGAGCTCGTGCCCGAGCTGCGTCGAGAACACGTACGGCGCGGGGTCCTCGGGCGGGGCTCCGACGTGGAGCAGGTCGGCGGCGAGCGTCGCGGGGGCGCGCAGCGCGCCGTCCCAGTGCCCGCCCGGCACCCACCCGTGCCGCGCGGAGCGGCGCAGCGCGACGTCGCCGACCGCGCGGACGTGCCGGGGTGCGCCGACGACGGCGAGCGTCTCGTCGACGCGCAGCGAGCCGTCGGGCTCGCGGGGCAGGCCGGTGCCGACCCACGCGGTCGCGGGCCGCGCACCGACGGCCGCGAGCACGGCGTCGGCGACGAGCACCGTGCCGTCGGCCAGCCGGACGCGGTCGGGCCGCACCTCGACGACCTGGGCGCCCGTGAGCAGCCGGACCCCGGCCCGCGCGTACCAGCCGGTCGTCAGCGCGCCGACGCGCGCGCCGAGCGCGGTCGACAGCGGGGACGTGGCCGCCTCGACGACCGTGACGTCGCCGCCTGCGGCCGCGACGACCCCGGCGACCTCGGCGCCGATCCACCCGGCCCCGACGACGACGAGACGGCGCCCCGCCCCGACGACGGCGCGCAGCGTGTCGGCGTCGGCCGCGGTGTGCAGCGTGAGCGCCGCCTCCCAGCCCGCGGGCCGGACGGCGCGTGCGCCGGTCGCGACGACCAGCGCGTCGGCGGTCACCTCGCCGTCGTCGGTCGCGACCGCGACGTCGGTCCCGGTGACGCGCACGCCGCGCGCGGGCCGGTCCAGGTGCACCTCGTCGGCGACCGCGGTCAGGTCGACGCCGATCTCGTCGGTGAGCCACGTGGGTGCCGTGCGGTCCAGCAGGTGCTTCGACAGGGGTGGTCGGTCGTAGGGGGCGACGCCCTCCGCGCCCAGGACGGTGACCCGGCCCGCGTACCCGCGGTCGCGCAGCGCGGCGACGGTCTGGGTCGCGGCGAGGCCGGCGCCCACGACGACGACGTCACGCGGGACCGCACCCACCTCGCGCGCGTCCTGGGGCTCGGGCGGTGCGGGGGTCCAGGACGTCACCCGCGCAACGGTAGTCTCCCGTCGGGAGGCTGATCGATGGTGCAGGAGCAGGTGGGACGCGCGATCCCGTGGCCGGAGCTGCCCGGTCCCGCGGGCGACCCCGCGGGCGCGGCGCCGGCGTCGGGCCCGATCCCGGTCGAGGAGCAGCCGCTCGACCCGCGCGCGATCGCCCGTGCGTCCCTCGACGCGTCCCGCAACGCGTCGCTGTGGTGGACGAGCGCGGGGGTCGTCGTCTCGCTGCTCGTCGCGTTCGTCGTGGGCGCCCGTGCCGGTGCGTACACGCTGGCCGCGGTCCTCGCGGCGTGCGGGGTGGTCCGGGCTGCCTGGCCGTCCCCGGGCCCGGTCGCCGTGCACGTGCGCGCGAAGCCCCTCGACCTGCTCTTCCTGTTCGGCGGTGCGGCCTCGTTGGCCTTCCTCGCCTACTCGATGCCCGGCGGCGACTGACGCCTGCCCGGCCGGTCGGCGTCGGACCGGGGGACGACCGGCGTCCGCGCGGGACCGCACGGGACCTGACGCGCGGACGCCCCGGGACCCGTGGGCCCCGGGGCGTCCGTCAGCGCGGCGCGCGGCGCGTCACGCCTGGCGTGCGCGGTCCTCCACGACGAGGACGTCGTCGGTCGTGACGTAGACGTCGTCCTCCTCGAACAGGTTGTCCTCGACGGGCTCCGACGCGAAGGCGCGGTAGACGAGCGCGGCGATCGCGGCACCGAGCAGCGGCGCCGCCCAGAACAGCCAGACCTGCTCGAACGCCCAGCCGTCGGAGAAGATCGCCGCGGCGACGGACCGGGCCGGGTTGAGCGACCCGTTGGTGACGGGCGTCGCGACGAGCAGGAGCGCCGTCAGGGCGAGGCCGATCGCGACGGGCGCGGCGCCCGACGTCGAGCGGCGGTCCGTCACGCCGAGGATGATGCCGACGAACACGGCGGTCACGACGAGCTCGATGAGTCCGGCGCCGATCCAGGAGAAGCCCTCGCCGGCCTGCGCGGCGATCGGGGAGTGGGCCTCGAAGCCGTTGGCGGTCGACGAGAAGAAGCCCCGCTCCTGGCCCTCGAGCGCGGGGAGCGTCGTGACGACGACGAACAGCACGGCGGCCGCCGCGGCGGCACCCACGAGCTGGGCGAGCCAGTACGGCAGGACGTCCTTCCACGACGTGCGGCCCGCGAGCGCGGCGCCGAACGTCACGGCGGGGTTGAAGTGGCCGCCCGACACGTGGCCGACGGCGGCGATGCCCGCGAACAGCGCGACGCCGAACGCGAGCGCGACGGCGAGGGCGCCCGCGCCGGTCACCGCGGCGTACAGGGCGGTGCCGACACCGCCGAGGACGAGGACGAACGTGCCGAACGTCTCGGCGCCGACCCGCGCGAGCAGACCGGGGCCGGTCGCGACGACCGTCCCGGCGGGCACGACGTACGCCTCGACGTCGTCCTCGACGGCCGGGGTCTCGACGGGGGCCTCGACCGGCGCGGGCTCCGCGGGTGCCGCGAACCCGGCCGGCGCGACGGGCGCGGGCGGCTCCGGGGCGGGCGCGGCGGCGGCGTCGGCCGCGGCGGCAGCCGTGACGTCCTCGGGGGCCGGGACGTCGGTCGCGTCCTTCTTCAGGGGCGCACCGGCGGGCTGGTCGGGTGTCTCGTGGGACATGTCGGTCCTGTCGTGAGTGCGGTCGTCCGCGGGCGCGCGCCCGGCCGGGGAGGCCGGCGCCGGCCGCGCCGTTGCTGATGGGGGCCAGCATGCCAGCGAACTGTGACCCGGGGCACCGCTACGGGGAGCCGTCCGGTCCCCGAGATGTCTTGATGTCGAGTAATCTTGACCGCGGAAACGCCGGCCGACGCGCGTGTGTGGCGCTCGGCGCCCCGGCACTCGGCCCCCCCGGGCCACTCCCCACGGCACAGGAGACCCCCGCATGGCGAAGATCAAGGTCGTCGGCCCGGTCGTCGAGCTCGACGGCGACGAGATGACGCGCATCATCTGGCAGTTCATCAAGGACCGCCTGATCCACCCGTACCTCGACGTCGACCTGCGGTACTACGACCTGTCGATCCAGAACCGCGACGCGACCGACGACCAGGTGACGATCGACGCGGCGCACGCGATCCGCGAGCACGGCGTCGGCGTCAAGTGCGCGACGATCACGCCCGACGAGGCGCGCGTCGAGGAGTTCGGCCTGAAGAAGATGTGGGTCTCGCCCAACGGCACGATCCGCAACATCCTCGGCGGCGTCGTCTTCCGCGAGCCGATCATCATCAGCAACATCCCGCGCCTGGTGCCGGGCTGGAACAAGCCGATCATCATCGGCCGTCACGCCCACGGCGACCAGTACAAGGCGACGAACTTCAAGGTCGCCGGTGCGGGCACGCTGACGCTGACGTTCACGCCGGCCGACGGCTCCGAGCCCATCCAGCAGGAGGTCGTGACGTACCCGGCCGAGGGCGGCGTCGCGATGGGCATGTACAACTTCAACGAGTCGATCCGCGACTTCGCGCGGGCCTCGTTCGCGTACGGCCTGCAGCGCGGGTACCCGGTGTACCTGTCGACGAAGAACACGATCCTCAAGGCCTACGACGGCCAGTTCAAGGACATCTTCCAGGAGGTGTTCGACGCCGAGTTCAAGGCGGACTTCGACGCCGCGGGCCTCACCTACGAGCACCGCCTCATCGACGACATGGTCGCCGCGGCGATGAAGTGGGAGGGCGGCTACGTCTGGGCCTGCAAGAACTACGACGGCGACGTGCAGTCCGACACCGTCGCGCAGGGCTTCGGCTCCCTCGGCCTCATGACGTCCGTCCTCATGACGCCCGACGGCAAGACCGTCGAGGCCGAGGCCGCGCACGGCACGGTGACGCGCCACTACCGCCAGCACCAGGCGGGCAAGCCCACGTCGACGAACCCGATCGCGTCGATCTTCGCGTGGACCGGCGGCCTCAAGCACCGCGGCAAGCTCGACGGCACGCCCGAGGTCACGCAGTTCGCGGAGACGCTCGAGGACGTCGTCATCAAGACCGTCGAGAGCGGCAAGATGACGAAGGACCTCGCGGCGCTCGTCGGCCCCGAGCAGGCGTGGCTGACCACCGAGGACTTCCTCGCCGCGCTCGACGAGAACCTCGCCGCGCGCCTGGCCTGAGCACCACCGACGGCGCCCGCTCCCTCCGGGGGACGGGCGCCGTCGCCGTTCCCGGCCGAGGCGGGTCCGACGGGGTAGCGTGCGGGTGCGCACCTGATCCGCTACCGAGGAGGCCGCCGTGCCCGTCAGCCAGCCCGTCAACGTGACCGTCACGGGAGCCGCCGGCCAGATCGGGTACGCGTTGCTGTTCCGCATCGCGTCGGGGCAGCTGCTCGGCGCCGACACCCCGGTCCGGCTGCGCCTGCTGGAGGTCCCGCAGGCGGTCAAGGCGGCCGAGGGCACCGCGATGGAGCTCGACGACTGCGCGTTCCCGCTGCTCGCGGGCATCGACATCCACGACGACGCGACCGCGGCGTTCGACGGCGCGAACGTGGCCCTGCTGGTCGGGGCGCGCCCGCGCGCGGCCGGCATGGAGCGCGGCGACCTGCTGAGCGCGAACGGCGGCATCTTCGGCCCGCAGGGCGCGGCGATCAACGCGGGCGCCGCGTCCGACGTGCGCGTCCTCGTCGTGGGCAACCCGGCGAACACGAACGCGTGGATCGCCGCCCAGCACGCGCCCGACGTCCCGGCGGACCGCTTCACGGCGATGACGCGCCTGGACCACAACCGCGCCCTCGCGCAGCTCGCCGCGCGCACCGGCTCGACGCTCGAGGACATCCGCCGCGTCGCGATCTGGGGCAACCACTCGGCGACGCAGTACCCGGACCTCACGCACGCGACCATCGGGTTCCGTCCGGCGCTCGAGGTCGTCGACGACGAGGCGTGGGTGCGGGACACGTTCATCCCGACCGTCGCCAAGCGGGGCGCGGCCATCATCGAGGCGCGCGGCGCGTCGTCGGCAGCGTCCGCGGCGAACGCGGCGATCGACCACGTGCACACGTGGGTGCACGGCACGCCCGAGGGCGACTGGACGTCGGCGGGCGTCGTCTCCGACGGCTCGTACGGCGTGCCCGAGGGGCTCGTGTCGTCGTTCCCGGTGACGTCGTCGGGCGGCGAGTGGCACATCGTCCCCGACCTGGACGTCGACGACTTCTCCCGCGAGCGGATCGACGCGTCCGTCGCCGAGCTCGTCGAGGAGCGCGAGGCCGTGCGCTCGCTCGGGCTGGTCTGAGCCCGGCCCGAGCGACGGCTGTCACGCCGGTGCGGGTCGCGGTGCGGGTGCGCCCCGGCGCGTCGCGCACGCGCGTCGGCGGGTGGTACGCCGACCGCCTGGTCGTGGCCGTGCAGGAGCGGGCCGTCGACGGCGCGGCCACGGAGGCGGCGCTGCGGGCGCTCGCGGACGCGCTGGGGGTGCGTCGTCGCGCGGTGACGCTGGTGGCGGGGGCGACGAGCCGGGACAAGGTCGTCGAGGTGGACGACGTCCCGGGTCTGGCGGAGGCCGTGCAGGCCCTGGGGGACGCGGCGGCTCGATAGCGCCGTCGCGTCGACGGCGCTCGAACGGGCGGACGACGCTCGACGGGCGGGCCCGGCGTGCGCGTGCTGGACTGGCGCGGTCGTCCTCGGTGTCCGGTGTGTGGTGGCTGGACCGATTGGCCGGAAACCCTTGCTGCAAGTTGCTGCAAGGAAGTACGGTCGGCGACGTCCCGCCACACCGCTGTGCCGGGTCGACGAAGGAGTCGCCATGTCGCGCCGCCCCCCTGCCCCCGCAGGCCCCTCCGCCCGTCCCGCACGACGGCTCACCGCCGGCCTCACGGCCCTCGCGGTCGGCACCGGTCTCGTCGGGACCGCCGCCCTCGCGACGGCGACCGCACCGCCCGCCGCCGCGGCCGCGACGAGCGCCGCGCTCGTCGGCAGCCTGCAGTCGGAGCTCGGCTGCGCGGGCGACTGGGCGCCGGACTGCACCGCGACCGAGCTCGTCCCCGTCGGCGACGGCACGTTCACCGCGGACTTCGAGGTGCCCGCGGGTACGTGGGAGTACAAGGTCGCCCTCGACGACGCGTGGGACGCGTCGTACGGCGTCGACGGCTCGGGCGACAACAGCCCGCTGGTCCTCGCCGGCGCGACGACGCTGCGCGTGACGTACGACGACGCGACGCACCGCACCTCGGTCACCCCCCTCGGCCTGGGCGGCGGCTACACCGACGAGGACGCGGACCTCGTCGCCGAGCCCGTGCGCGACCCGGGTGCCGGCAAGAGCTTCTACTTCGTCATGACGGACCGGTTCGCGAACGCGGACCCGTCGAACGACACGGGCGGCCTGACGGGGGACCGGCTCGTCACGGGCCTCGACCCGACCGACAAGGGCTTCTACCAGGGCGGCGACCTGGCGGGCCTGCGCGAGCACCTCGACTACATCGCCGGGCTCGGGACGACCGCGATCTGGCTGACGCCGTCCTTCAAGAACAACCCCGTGCAGGGCACCGGCGCGAACGTGTCCGCCGGGTACCACGGCTACTGGATCACCGACTTCACGCAGATCGACCCGCACCTCGGCACCAACGCCGAGCTCGAGGAGCTCATCGACGACGCGCACGCGCGCGGCATCGACGTGTACTTCGACATCATCACGAACCACACGGCGGACGTGATCTCCTACGCGGAGGGGACGTACTCCTACGTCGAGCAGTCCGCCGACCCGTACCGCGCCGCGGACGGCACGCCGTTCGACCCGGCGGACTACGCGGGCACGGACGACTTCCCGGCGCTCGACCCCGCGACGTCGTTCCCGTACACGCCGGTCGTCGACCCGGCCGACGCCGACGTCAAGGTGCCGGCCTGGCTCAACGACCCGACGCTGTACCACAACCGGGGTGACTCGACGTGGGCGGGTGAGTCCGTCACCTACGGCGACTTCTCCGGCCTCGACGACCTCATGACCGAGCACCCGAGCGTCGTCGAGGGCTTCGAGGACGTGTACGAGGCGTGGGTCGACCTCGGCATCGACGGCTTCCGCATCGACACCGCCAAGCACGTGAACTTCGAGTTCTGGGAGCAGTGGGCGACCGCGATCGGCGAGCACGCCGCGTCCGTCGGGAACCCCGACTTCTTCATGTTCGGCGAGGTGTACGACGCCGACCCGGCGAAGCTGTCGCCGTACGTGCGCAAGAGCGACATGAACGCGGTGCTCGACTTCACGTTCCAGTCGGCTGCGGCGGGGTACACGGGCGGGTCGTCGTCGGCCGAGGCCCTGTCGACGCTGTTCGCGGGCGACGACTACTACACGACGCCGACGTCGAACGCGCAGGCCCTGCCGACGTTCCTCGGCAACCACGACATGGGTCGCATCGGCCACTTCGTGAAGAACGCCTCCGACCCGCAGGCGCGCTCGCAGCTCGCGCACGCGCTCATGTACCTGACGCGCGGCCAGCCGGTCGTGTACTACGGCGACGAGCAGGGCTTCGTCGGTGACGGCTCGCTGGGCGGCGGCGACAAGGACGCGCGCCAGTCGCTGTTCGCGACGCAGGTCGACGAGTACGCGGACCAGGCACTCCTCGACGGCACGACGGCCGGGTCGGTCGACCGCTACGACACCGACACGGTGCTGTACCGGACGATCGCCGACCTGGCGGAGCTGCGGGCCGGGTCGCCCGCCCTGCGCACGGGGGCGCAGATCGAGCGCTACTCCGACGGCAGCGTGTACGCGTTCTCCCGCGTCGACACCACCGAGAAGGTCGAGCACCTCGTCGCGCTGAACAACGGCACCGCGCCCGCGACGGTCACCGTCGACACGCTCACCCCGGGCGCGACGTTCACCGGCCTGTACGGCACGGACGGCACGGTCACGGCCGCGGCGGACGGCACGCTGTCGGTGACGGTCCCGGCACTGTCGGCAGTCGTCCTGCGCGCGGGCACGACGGTCGGCGCCCCGGAGACGGCCGGGCCGATCACCCTCGACGTCCCCGGTGCCGGTGCGGCCGTGAGCGGTGTCGCGCCCGTCGGGGCGGACGTCGCGGACGACGTGTGGAACCAGACGTCGTTCGCCTACCGCGTCGTCGGTGACACCGACTGGACCGCGCTCGGCACCGCCGAGACGACCAGCCCGCGCGTCTACCACGACGTCACGGGCCTCGAGCGGGGCACGCTCGTCGAGTACCGCGCGGTGACGGTCGACGCGGCCGGGCACCGGTCCGCGGCGTCCTCGTTCGCGAGCGTCGGCATCCGCGTCGACGGGGACGTGGACGACGGCCCCGACCCCGGTGACCTGGTCGTCTCCGTGCCGGGCAGCCACAACAGCGAGATGACGTGCGCGGGCGACTGGGCACCGGCGTGCGAGGCGGCGCGGCTGACGTACCGGCCCGACGGCGTCTACGCGGGCACGTTCGAGCTGCCCGCCGGCACGTACGAGTACAAGGTCGCGATCGGCGGCTCGTGGACCGAGAACTACGGTGCGGGCGGTGTGCGCGACGGCGGGAACGTCACCTACACGCTCGCCGCGGACGGCCCCGTGACCTTCTACTACGACCCGGTCACGCACTGGTTCACGTCGACCGCGCAGGGCCCGGTCCTCACGGTCCCGGGCAGCCACAACTCCGAGGTCGGGTGCGCGGGCGACTGGGCGCCGGACTGCCTGGCGACGTGGCTCCAGGACCCCGACGGCGACGGCACCTACACGTTCACGACCGACGAGATCCCCGCGGGCGCCTACGAGGGCAAGGTCGCGCACAACCTGTCCTGGACCGAGAACTACGGCGCCGGTGGGGCACCCGGCGGCGCGAACATCCCGTTCACCGTGCCCGGAGGCAAGCCCGTCACGTTCTCCTACGTCCTGGCGACGCACCTCCTGACGATCGAGGTCACGGACCCGCCGCTGCCCGGCACGGGCGAGGAGCGGGCGCAGTGGGTCGACGCACAGACGGTCGCGTGGCCGGCGACGTGGCCGAACGAGCCGGCGATCGACCCGGCGCCGTCCGTGTGGCGGCTGCACGGCTCGCCGGACGGGTCGCTCGGCGTCACGGACGGCGTGGTGACCGGCGCGGCGACGACGGTCGACCTCGCCTACGACCCCGACGGGCTCACGGACGACCAGGTCGCACGGTTCCCGGCGCTCGAGGGCTACCTCGCCCTGCGCCTCGACGCGGGCGACGACACCGTGCGCGACCTGCTGCGCGGTGAGCTCCTCGTCACGCAGGAGACGGCCGACGGCACGCTGCAGCAGGCCAGCGGCGTCCAGGTGCCCGGCGTCCTCGACGACCTCTACGCCGCGGACGCGGCGGACCGCGCGCTCGGCACGACGTGGCGCAAGGGCGTCCCGACGCTCGCCCTGTGGGCCCCGACGGCCCAGGACGTCGACCTGCTGCTGTGGCCCGCGAACCGGTCCGGTGGGCTCGACACGAGCGCCGAGCCGCAGCGGGTCGCCGCCGAGCAGCAGGACGACGGCTCGTGGACGGTCGCGGGCACGAAGGCGTGGAAGGGTGCGGCGTTCCTCTGGGAGGTCACGGTCTACGCCCCGACGACGGACGCGGTCGAGGTGAACCGCGTGACCGACCCCTACTCGGTCGCGCTGACGCTGGACAGCACGCACTCGGTGCTCGTCGACCTGGCGGACAAGGAGTACCGCCCGAAGCAGTGGGAGAAGGCGAAGCAGCCGGTCGTGCGGCCCGTGGACCAGACGATCTACGAGCTGCACGTGCGGGACTTCTCGATCGGCGACCCGACGGTGCCGGAGGCGCAGCGGGGGACGTACCTCGCGTTCGCCGGCAAGGGCGCCGGCCGTCAGCACCTGCGCGAGCTCGCCGACGCGGGCCTGACGACCGTGCACCTGCTGCCGACGTTCGACATCGCGACGATCCCTGAGGCCCGTGCCGACCAGCAGACCCCGCAGTGCGACCTGGCGTCGTTCCCGCCGGACTCGCCCGAGCAGCAGGCGTGCGTCACCGCGGTGGCGGCGCAGGACGGCTTCAACTGGGGCTACGACCCGCTGCACTGGACGACGCCCGAGGGCTCGTACGCGGTCGACGCCGAGGGCGGCGCGCGCGTGGCCGAGTTCCGCACGATGGTCGGTGCGCTGCACGCCGACGGCCTGCAGGTGGTCCTCGACCAGGTGTTCAACCACACCGCGGCGAGCGGGCAGGACGAGAAGTCGGTCCTCGACCGCGTCGTGCCGGGGTACTACCACCGGCTCAACGCCTCGGGGGCGGTCGAGACGTCGACGTGCTGCCAGAACGTCGCGACCGAGCACGCGATGGCCGAGAAGATGATGGTCGACTCGGTCGTCACGTGGGCCCGCGACTACAAGGTCGACGGCTTCCGGTTCGACCTCATGGGCCACCACTCCCGCTCGACCATGGAGGCGGTCCGCGACGCGCTCGACGACCTCACGACCAAGCGCGACGGCGTCGACGGCCGCAAGGTCTACCTGTACGGCGAGGGCTGGAACTTCGGCGAGGTCGCCGACAACCGGCTCTTCGAGCAGGCCACGCAGGGCCAGCTCGGCGGCACCGGCATCGGGACGTTCTCCGACCGGCTCCGCGACGCGGTGCGCGGCGGTGGCCCGTTCGACGAGAACCCCCGCATCCAGGGCTTCGGCTCGGGCGCGTACACCGACCCGAACGGGGACCCGGTGAACGGCTCGGAGGCCGACCAGCTGGCCCGGGTGCAGCACGCGGGCGACCTCGTGCGGCTCGGCATGGCGGGCAACCTGCGGGACTACGCGTTCCTCACGTCGTCCGGCGCGGTGCAGGCCGGCGACGAGCTCGACTACAACGGCCAGCCCGCGGGCTACGCGGACTCGCCCGAGGAGGTCGTCACCTACGTCGACGCGCACGACAACGAGACGCTGTTCGACGCGCTGACGTACAAGCTGCCGCAGTCGACGACGATGGCGGACCGGGTGCGGATGAACACCGTCTCCCTGTCCACCACCGCGCTGGCCCAGACGCCGAGCTTCTGGCACGCGGGCGCCGACCTGCTGCGCAGCAAGTCGCTCGACCGCAACAGCTACGACTCGGGCGACTGGTTCAACCTGTTCGACCCGTCGAAGCAGGACAACGGCTTCGGCCGGGGTCTGCCGCCGCGGCCGGACAACGAGGCCAAGTGGGCCTTCCAGCAGCCGCTGCTGGCGGACCCGGCGCTCAAGCCGACGCCGGCCGACATCGCGACGGCCTCGGCCGCGGCGGACGACCTGCTGCGGCTGCGGTTCTCGACGCCGCTGTTCCGGCTCGGCTCGGCGGACCTCATCGAGCAGAAGGTGACGTTCCCGGGCTCCGGCCCGGACGCCGACCCCGGTGTCGTCGTCATGCACGTCGCGGACGAGGGCGGCTGGGACCGGACGGCACGGCGCTGGGACAAGGACGTCGACACGAAGCTCGACGGGCTGCTCGTCGTCGTCAACGCCTCCGACGAGGCGACGACCCAGACGGTCGCGGCGCTCGCGGGCGACCGCTACACGCTGTCGACGGTCCAGGCCAAGGGCAGCGACCCGGTCGTCAGGGCGACGACCTGGGACCGGGCGACGGGGACGGTGACCGTGCCCGCGCGGACGGTCGCGGTGCTCGTCGAGAAGGACACGAACGGCTCGCACGGGCCGTCGCACCACTGGTGGGACGACGTGCGTGACTGGTTCGGCAGCGGGCCGGGCGCCTCGTGGAGGTGGCTGTCCGGCTGGTTCGGCGGCTGATGTGGTCGCGGGGCGGGCGATCCGCAGCGCCCGCCCCGCGCCGCCGCACCGCGACGGACCCGCATCCCCGGCCGGGGTGCGGGTCCGTCGTCGTGCGCTGACGTGGGGTTCCGTGACCGGCCCTCGCCGCCCTCTTCTCGGAGGAGGTACCGGCGAGTAGGATCCGAGTCGCACTAGTCAGTGACACCAGTCATCCGCCTACTTACGGAGCTGTGACATGAGACCACTGCGACACCTGCTCACGACCGCCGGGCTCGCCGCCGCGCTCGCCCTCGTCCCCGCCGCGGCGTGGGCCGCACCCGCCCCCGACGTCGACGCGCCCGGACCGGTCAGCGGCCCGAAGGCCGGCGGCAAGGCCCTCCTCGACGCGATGCAGCGCGACCTGGGCCTGTCGCCGAGCGCCGCGCGCGAGCGCCTCGACTTCCAGGCCGCCGCCGTCGAGGTCGAGCGCGGCCTGGAGGCCAGCCTCGGCGCCGACTACGCCGGTGCGTGGCTCGACCCCGCCGCGAACGTCCTGCACGTCGCCACGACCGACACGGCCGACGCGCCCGCCGTGCGCGCCGCCGGCGCCAAGCCGGTCGCCGCCCGCCACACGCTCGCCGAGCTCGACGCCTGGCGGACGGCCCTCGACGCGGCACTGGCGCCCGTCGTCGCCGCCGTGCCGTCCTGGTACGTCGACGTCACGACCAACACGGTCGTCGTCAACGCCACCGCCCTCGCCGTGGCCCAGGCGACCGAGATCGTCGCCGCCGCAGGCGTGCCCGCCGACGCCGTCCGGGTCGTCGAGACCACCGAGGCGCCCCGCACGTTCATCGACGTCATCGGCGGCAACGCCTACCGGATCAACAACACCTCGCGCTGCTCGGTCGGCTTCGCCGTCAGCGGCGGCTTCGTCACCGCCGGGCACTGCGGCACGACCGGCGCGACCACGACGACGCCGTCCGGCACGTTCGCCGGCTCGTCGTTCCCCGGCAACGACTACGCGTGGGTGCGCGTCGCGTCCGGCAACACCCCGGTCGGCGCCGTGAACAACTACAGCGGCGGCACCGTGGCCGTCGCCGGCTCGACGCAGGCGACCGTCGGCGCGTCCGTCTGCCGCTCCGGCTCCACCACGGGGTGGCGCTGCGGGACGATCCAGGCCTTCAACTCCACCGTCAACTACGCGCAGGGCAGCGTCTCCGGCCTCATCCGGACGAACGTGTGCGCCGAGCCCGGCGACTCCGGCGGCTCGCTCATCGCCGGCAACCAGGCCCAGGGCCTGACGTCCGGCGGGTCGGGCAACTGCACCACCGGCGGGACGACGTACTTCCAGCCCGTCAACGAGGCGCTCTCCGCGTACGGCCTGACGCTCGTCACGTCGTCCGGCGGCGGCGGTGGCGGCGGCACGACCTGCACCGGGTACGCGCGGACCTACACCGGCTCGCTCGCCTCGCGGCAGTCCGCCGTCCAGCCGTCCGGCAGCTACGTGACCGTCGGGTCCAGCGGCACCATCCGCGTCTGCCTCGACGGCCCGAGCGGGACGGACTTCGACCTGTACCTGCAGAAGTGGAACGGGTCCGCGTGGGCCAACGTCGCCTCGGCGACGTCGACCAGCGCCGACGAGACCATCACCTACAACGGCACGGCCGGCCAGTACCGGTACGGCGTCTACGCCTACTCCGGCTCCGGCGCGTACACGCTGGGCGCGACGACTCCCTGACCGCCACCACGTGACGACCGAGGGGCCCGCGCCGCGACCGGTGCGGGCCCCTCGGCGCGTGCGTCGGGGGTCGGCTGGTCTCGCCGTCGGTCGCGCAGCCGGTCGTCGAGGTCGTCACTTCCTGCCGAGGTCGTCAGCTGCAGCTCACGACCTCGACGAGAAGTGACGACCTCGCGCCCGGCCGGCCGGGGTGGGTCAGCGGAAGACGATCGTCCGGTGCCCGTCGAGGAGGACGCGGTGCTCCGCGTGCCAGCGCACCGCGCGCGCCAGCGCCCGGCGCTCGACGTCCTGTCCCAGCGCCACGAGGTCGTCGACCGCACGCGTGTGGTCCACGCGCTCGACGTCCTGCTCGATGATCGGGCCCTCGTCGAGGTCGCCCGTCACGTAGTGCGCGGTCGCGCCGATCAGCTTGACGCCGCGGTCGTGCGCCTGCGCGTAGGGGCGGGCGCCCTTGAACGACGGCAGGAACGAGTGGTGGATGTTGATGACCCGGCCCTCGAGGCGGCGGCACAGGTCGTCGGACAGGATCTGCATGTAGCGGGCCAGCACGACGAGCTCGACGTCGAGCTCCTCGACCAGCTCCAGCAGACGCGCCTCGGCCTGCGCCTTGGTGGCCGACGTCACGGGCACGTGGTGGAACGGGATGCCGTAGAACTCCGCGAGCGGCGCCAGCGCCGTGTGGTTCGACACGACGGCGACCAGGTCGACCGGGAGCTTCTCGGAGCGCTGCCGGAACGCCAGGTCGTTGAGGCAGTGCGCCGCCGTCGAGCCCATCACCAGGGTGCGCACGGGCCGGCCGACGACGTCGAGCGACCACGTCATCGCGAACGTGCGCGCCACGGTGCTCATCGCCCCGGCCAGCACCTCGCGCGGCGCGAACGCCGAGACCTGCACCCGCATGAAGAACAGCCCCGACAGCGGGTCGCCGAACTGCTGCGACTCGGTGATGTTGCCCCCGTGGTCCGCGAGGACCCCCGCGACGGCCCGGACGATCCCGGGACGGTCGGGGCAGGAGAGGGTCAGGACCCAGTGCGTGGGTTCATCTGCATGGTGAGACACGACGTCGGACACGAGCCCGAGAGTAGTGCGCCTGCGCGAGCGGCTGAGACGATGACGCCATGACGCAGGCCGACCTGGACATCCGCACCGTCTCCCTCGACGACGCGGGCGAGCTCCTCACGCTCCGCCGCGCCGCGTTCGTCACGGAGGCCCAGCAGTACGGCGACCCGAACATCCCGCCCCTCACGCAGACCCTCGACGAGCTCCGCGCCGACCTCAGCGCCGACGGCGTCATCACGCTCGGCGCGTGGGCCGGCCACCGCCTCATCGGCTCGATCCGGGTCGTCGTCGAGGGCGCGAAGGCCACGCTCGGCCGGTTCGCGGTCGCCCCCGACCTGCAGGGCAAGGGCGTCGGCACGCGCCTGCTCATGGCGATCCTGCCGATCCTGCCCGACGGCATCGAGGAGGTCTGGGTGTTCACCGGCCGCGACTCGCTGCACAACATCGCGCTCTACGAGAGCCAGGGCTACGAGCACCAGCACGACCAGACCGCGGGCGACCTCACGTACGCGTACCTGCGCAAGATCCTCGGGGACGACGAGCGCGTCGAGGGCTGACCGTCCCGTGCAGCCGTCCGGGAGCACGGGGCAGGTCCCGGTGGCCGGTGCCGCGCTCGCCGGCCGGCCCGTCGACCCGACGGTCGTGCCGCGTGTCGTGCGGCGGATGGGCGGCGTCCGCGAGGTCGTGTGGCGCAACGAGCTCGGCGGCCTGACGTTCCTGCTCGACGAGCCCGAGCGGTTCGTCAAGTGGGTGCCGGTCGGGGTGCCGCTGGACCTCGACGCCGAGGTCACGCGCATGCGCTGGGCCGCGCCGTTCACGCCGGTGCCGACGGTCCTGGAGGCCGGTGCGGACGACGAGGGGTCGTGGCTCGTCACGCGCCCGCTCGCGGGGCGCAGCGCGGTCGACCCGCGCTGGCTCGCCGACCCGCTGACGGCGGTGCGGGCGATCGGGTCGGGGCTGCGGGCGATGCACGACGCGCTCCCGGTCGACGGCTGCCCGTTCGACTGGGGCGTCGAGCGGCGGCTCGCGGTCGCGGACGCGCGCGAGGGCGGGCGCTCGCAGGCGCGGGCCGCGCTCGGTCCGCCGCCGCCGGTCGACCGGCTCGTCGTGTGCCACGGCGACGCGTGCGCGCCGAACACCCTGCTGGCCGACGACGGCTCGTGGCTCGCGCACGTCGACCTCGGGACGCTCGGCGTCGCCGACCGGTGGGCCGATCTCGCGGTCGCGACGTACAGCACGCTGTGGAACTACGGCCCGGGGTTCGAGGAGCCGTTGCTCGAGGCGTACGGGATCGCGCCCGACGCGGAGCGGACCGACTTCTACCGGCGGCTCTGGGACGCGACGTGAGGCCTCCGCGCGGCGCCCGGCCGGGTCGGTCCGGTCGGCGCGGTCGCGACGGGCGGGCGGGCTGACGCGGTGACCGGACGCCGTGCGGCGTGGGTGTCGGCGGGGACGTCGACGGTGCAGGTCTCGGTGCGGCGGTCGCGGCGGGCTCGCAGGGCCCGCTCGACGACGGGCTGCCCGAGCACGACGCCGAGCAGGACGACCGCGACCCCGGCGACCTGCAGCGGGCTGAGCGTCTCGCCCGCGAGGAGCACGCCGAGCAGCACGCCCGCGACGGGGTTGAGCAGCCCGACGAGGCCGACGGTCCCGGCGGGCAGCCGGCGCAGGCCGGTGAACCACGCGAGGTAGGCGACCGCGGTCGCGACGAGGCTGACGTAGGCGAAGCCGAGGACGGCGCGGGCGTCGAGCGCCGGGGGAGCGCCCTCGACGGCGACGGCGAACGGGACCAGGACGAGCCCGCCCGCGACGAGCTGCCAGGCGGTCGACGACACGACGTCGACGCCGTCGGCCCACCGGGTCGCGAGGACGAACCCGACGCTCGACATGAGCATGGCCGCGACGGACGCGACGACGCCGACAACCCGGACGTCGCCGCCGCCGGTGAGCAGCATCGCGGCGACGCCGGCCACGCCGAGCCCGGCCCCGGCGAGCGCGAGGACGCGGGGCCTCTGGGCGAGCAGCGCCCACGCGACGAGCATCATGACGACGGGGGAGGTCGCCATGACGGTCGAGGCGACGCTGGAGGGCAGGAGCTGCGCGGCGACGTAGACGAGCGCGAAGAACGCGCCCATCGACAGCGTGCCGAGCACGAGCGAGCGCCACCACCAGGCGCCGCGGGGGAGCCGCCGGACGACGAGCAGGAGCACGAGCCCGGCGGGCAGCGCGCGCAGCACGGATCCCCAGAGCGGGAAGTCCGCGGGCAGGGCGTGCTTGGTCACGTAGTACGTCGTGCCCCACGTGAGGGGAGCGACGGCGGTCAGGAGCGACCAGCGCACCGATTTCTCTTCCACGGAAGGGAATATACCTTCCGTGGAAGATATGGTCGACCCATGACCGCCGACGACCGCCGTGACCCCCGCGGGCCGCTGGACCCCCGCGAGCCGCTCGACCGGCTCGACCTCATCCAGGCCGCGTGGCGCCGCGAGCGCCCCGACCTCGACGTCCGCCCGCAGGGCGTCATCGGCCGCCTGCACCGCGTCGCCGGTCACCTCACCGACGAGCTCGTCACCGTCTACCGGCAGCACGGCCTCGGGGAGGGCGACTTCGACGTCCTCGCGACGCTGCGCCGCGCCGGTGCCCCCTACGAGCGCACCCCCGGCGACCTGTGCGCCAACACGCTCGTCACCAGCGGCGCCATGACCAAGCGCGTCGACCGCCTCGCCGCCGCGGGCCTCGTCACCCGCCGCGTCTCCGAGCGCGACGCGCG